>JACKQG010000095.1_pt1 | contig 117334 bp, 110 predicted proteins | sample 8237621 | NCBI WGS metagenome assembly JACKQG01 (sample SAMN15677084, study PRJNA649215) | marine metagenome | biome: marine; feature: Black Sea; material: saline water; isolation source: suspended particulate matter (SPM) from the Black Sea western gyre | collected 2013-06-09/2013-06-10... | reverse complement strand
GGAGTCCGCGTGGTACCGCCTTGACGGCGATGGCTACTTTGGACATGCCCGTTTTCAACTCTATCTTGTTGATGCGACCACTGGCAAACATAAAAATATCTGGTCCAAAGATACGATGGGTTTCTTCTCGTATTGCTTGTCTCCTAAAGGCGACAAAATCGCAATCGCAACAAACACCAGCAAGAAGGCACTCACAGATTCTAGACCTACAAAAATAGTACTTCACGATGTTGCAACGAGCAAAAACATCACCCTACCAAATTGTACTAAAGGACCAAAAGATGCAATCACTTGGTCACCAAACGGCAAATACCTCGCATGGGCTGGGCGTGAAGGTGATGAGTCAACCTACTCAACCGAAAACTTAGAACTTTACGTCGCAAGTGCAACAAAAGGAAATGCGAAGAGTATCACTGCAGATATAGACAGGTGCCTCATGGCTGTCACCCTTTCTGATACTGGCGAAGTTGCGTTCGGTTCACAAATCAAATGGACAGGTGACTCAAAAAACCTGCTTGTAAAAATTGGATGGCACGGCGAGGAACAAATTTGTTCTATTCCGAGAATTGGTGGAACGCTTAAACCACTTACTTCCGGCAACGGTGTTCATTCGATGGGTAACTTGGCAAATGATGGCAAAACCATCGCTATGATGATTGGTACTGCTACGGCTCCGCCTGAAATCTATGTAGGAAAAGTTGGTGCAACAAAAGTTACCACGAAGCAAGTTTCCTTTGAAAACACAAAATGGAGCGAAGAACACGCTATCTCAACGCCTAAAGAAAAATGGATTACAAGCAGAGACAAAACGAAAATCCATTGTTGGATTATGCGACCACCGAAAGAGGCCAAGCGCAAGATGTCTAAGCCAGCCGTGCTGCAAATCCACGGTGGTCCCCACTGTCAATATGGTTGGATGTTCTTCCATGAATTCCAATGCCTTGCCTCTGCTGGCTACACTGTCATCTATTGCAACCCACGCGGATCAAAGGGATACGGGCGTGACCACTGTGGTGCGATTCGCAACGATTGGGGCGGGGCCGATTGGGTTGACATGCAAGCAGTCATCGCAATGATGCAAAAAAACAAAAACATCAATGCAAAAAACATGGGGGTCATGGGTGGAAGTTACGGTGGGTACATGACAAACTGGATTGTTGGTCACACCAACGATTTCCGCGGGGCAATTACAGACCGTTGTGTTTCCAACTTGGTTTCTATGGGTGGTAACAGCGATTTCGCTGACAAAGAAGATGGATACTTCGGCGGAAACTTTTGGAGTAGACCTGAAGACAGGTGGCGCCAATCCCCTATTGCACATTTTGGCAATGTCGAAACACCGATGCTTATTATTCATAGTGAAGGAGATCTTCGTTGCAACATCGAACAAGGCGAACAGGTCTTTGCTGCCCTGCAACTTCGCGGCATCGAATCCCGCTTTGTACGCTATCCAAAATCAACGAGCCATGGCTTTAGTCGTGGCGGCGCTCCCGATCTTCGAAAACACCGCCTAAAAGAGATTCTTTCATGGTGGAAGAGGCAACTCAGATAAACTAACCCACGTAAATATCTTGGGGATATATCGGCGTGACATATTCGTGGTGTGAGAGTTTATTCAATCACTCAAGCAAACGTATCCGAGAAATTATATCTTCAGGTGTTGGCAGTAGCCCCATGTACTCGATAGGCAGTTCTTTAGTTGTCGTGTAACTAGCAATTCCAATTGGCTTGCTTGCAGTGTTCAAGGAATATTCAACCACTGTTTCATTTTTGTACCTACAAATGACAATGCCAATCGGTGGATTTTCATGTTCTAATTGTTCCTGCTGATGAAGGGCTTCAAGGTAAAACTCAATTTTTCCCTTATGCTCTGGCTTATACTCACCTACCTTCAACTCCACTGCTACCAAACATCTCAATTGCCTGTGAAACAAAAGCAAATCAATATAAAACTCTTTACCTCCGACTTCAATTCGATACTGATTTCCGAGAAACGCAAACGCCCCGCCAAGTTCAATTAAAAAGTTACGTAAGTTTGAAACAATTGAATTCTCAAGTTCACGCTCTGAATGCTCTTCTGAGAGTTCTAGAAAATCAAAAGTGTATCTATCCTTAATCGAGGCAAGAGCATGAGATTTAGCTTCATTTTCGAGCGTATTCTCAAAACTTGACTGACCTAAGAGGAACTTTTCATATGCTTTGTTTTGTAATTGAGTACGAAGCACTGCTTTTGTCCAACCAAACTTTATAGTGGAACGAATATAGAATTCACGCTCCAATGAGTCCTTACATTTGGCTATTATTGCCAAATTCTTACTCCAAGCCAATTCTCCAACCAATGGTTGGAGAATTGGCAAATTGTGATACTCTGAATAAAATTGCCTCATGTACCAAAGATTCTGAGTTGAAAACCCATTCCTTCCCGGAAATTCTTCTTTCAAATCAGCAGAAAGAGTTTCTACAACCGATTTGCCCCAACCAAGTTCTTGCTGCTTCAAATGGATCAACTTGCCAATTTCCCAATATAGAGCCACTAGCTCCCTGTTAACCGCTCGCAACGCTTCGTATTGATGCCTTCGGATTTGGCTCTTAATTTGGCGCAAAAAATCCCGGTAATCACCTTTTATGATTGATTTCATAGCATTTCTTTGCTTTCTAGTATTCTCAAAACACCTGCAACGAATCCTAAGCGAGAATTACGGCAACACTCAAAAAAATGCTTTATTTCGTGCGATTATTTAGTTCTTTCTATATCTGTGCTTTTCTGCGATAATGACTTTTCTATGGACACAACTACAGAAATGAAAAATAACTCCAAAGAAACAAACTCATCCTCTCAGATAACAGATGAACAAGCGATGGAACACGTTAAAGGGCTCATCGAGTTCATTGGCGAAGATGTCGATCGCGAGGGACTACTCAAAACACCCCAACGCGTCATCAATGCAATGCGAGACCATTTCGCAGGATACAAAGACGACCCACGGAAATTCTTAGAGCGTACTTTTAGCGAAGTTGAGGGCTACAACGAACTCGTTGTCGTTTCTGACATCGAGTTGCATTCGCACTGCGAACACCACATGGTGCCTTTTGTCGGCAAAGCACATGTTGCATATATTCCAGACGGTCGAGTCCTTGGTCTTTCCAAAATAGCCAGAGTCGTAGACGCATACGCAAAACGGTTGCAAGTCCAAGAAAAACTTACTGCACAAATTGCCGACGCCATTCAAGATGAACTCCAACCGCAAGGCGTTGCAGTCATTTTGAAGTGCCGTCATTTCTGCATGTGTTACCGCGGCGTCAAGAAACCAGAAAGCTGGACCACTACGAGTAAACTGCACGGACTCTTCATGAACAATCCAGCAACTCGCATGGAACTCTTTACATTGCTTGGCATGGGCGCGAAGAATGGCTGATTTTCGAAAGATCATTAAGAAAGATAAAGCGCTCATCGGAATGGTGCATTTGCATGCGTTGCCCGGAACCGCTGGAAGTGAAAAATCGCCTAAACAAATTGTTGACATTGCTGTTGATGAAGCAACTACGTTAGTCGAGTACGGTTTTGATGCGGTACTCCTTGAAAACATGCATGACACTCCCTACTTACTTCGTGAAGTCGGTCCAGAAATTGTTTCTGCAATGACAGTTGCAACACAAGCCGTGGTAGATGCGGTCGATTGCCCAGTTGGCATACAAATTCTTGCGGGTGCAAACAAAGCTGCCATTGCAGTCGCACATGCAACCGGCGCACACTTTATTCGCGCTGAAGGATTTGCATTTGCGTCAGTCGCCGATGAAGGCATCATGGACATTGCCGATGCTGGACCATTACTTAGAGAGCGAAGACGAATCGACGCAGATGAAATAGCAATCCTCGCTGACATCCAAAAGAAACATTCATCCCACGCGTTGACTGCAGATTTAACCATTGGCGACCATGCTCGCGGCGCTGATTTTATGGGCGCAGACGGCGTCATCGTTACCGGCAACCATACTGGTCACGCCGTAGATATTGCGCAACTTCGCGAGGTTCGCGGCGCAACTGAACTTCCACTGGTTGTTGGTTCTGGCGTCACCCCAGTAAACATTAAACAGATTTTTGAGTTTGCCGATGCAGTCATTGTCGGCTCGTCTATAAAACAAGGTGGCAACTGGGCGAATGCTTTAGACACTACGCGCTGTGAAGATTTAGTGAACGCGAATAGGTAATCCACAACAAATTCAATAATGAATTCTTTCAGGCATTTCTTGGAACTCGCGCCAGACCTTTAACATTTCATCTCGGTCAATTTCAAGTGCTGGCAACGCTCTTTCTGAGGGCGGCAACTTTACTGCTTCACAAATAGACACATCGTCAAAATCGCCAAACTCTTTTGCATCTTGAATTGTTGCTGCGTAGTAAATTGTTTCGATTCTAGCCCAACACGAAGCTGCATAGCACATTGGGCATGGTTCGCAACTTGTGTACAAAATGCAACCAGTTAGAACGTGCGTATCAAGTTTTGCACAAGCAGCACGAATTGCTGCAATTTCACCATGACATGTTGGATCTTTGTCTGCAAGTACTCGATTAACGCCTTCGGCAATAATTTCTCCATCTTTAACAATGACACAGCCAAATGGGCCACCAGCCCGTTCTACAAGTGCGGTTTGCCTTGCCAATTCAATTGCTCGCTTCATAAATTTGCCATGGTCACTCATACTGTATCTCCTAATTTTTCACGCCAAGCACTACTCTTTGGGCAAAAATATCTCTGCCATCATACATCTTGAGCTACCACCACCACACGCTTCAATCGTGTCCAATGAACTATGCACAATAGTTCCATGTTTTTCAATAGTAGTGATTTGCTTCTTCGTAATTGATTGATATGCCGAAGTTGACATCACAACGCAGGCTTTATCACCTTGAACTTGCAACATGTTTCCTGCAAACCGGCTGACTTGGGCTTCGGTAATCTCGACAACTTCTTTACCCGTTTCTTCTAGTGAACTAACTACATCGGAACGCATCGCATTATCATCAATTGCATCTAAACAGATAACAGCAAATGATTCGCCCACACTCATCATGACATTTGTGTGGTATATAGGTAGCCGCTCCCCTTCTACATTTTGGTTTGCAACAAAACAAACTGGGCTGTAGCCAAAATCGCCGCAAAACTCTTGGACAGCAGATTGACTTGTTCTCTGAGAAATAGCGGAATAACAAACTTTATTGACTCGATCCAGAACCATGCTCCCAGTGCCTTCTAAAAACTTTCCACTTTCTTCAAGCGATGTGTAATCCTTAACACTGCCAATCACAAACCCATAGTCAGAAACTAGCGATTCAAAAATATCTGTTCGGCGCTCGCTCCTCCGGTTCAGAGCATACATTGGGTACATGACAACTCTACCATCTGCGTGAAAGGAAACCCAATTATTTGGAAAAATAGAGTCTGGGGTGCCGGAAGTCCCAGTATCTTCAAAGACAAGTACACAAACTCCAGCACTTGTAAGCACTTCTAGAAAAACATTGAATTCATGCAATGCTTTTTCTTGGATGCTTCTGGGCGACACCTTTTCTAGCACATGTTGATAATAATTATCCGAAGCAGTTTGTTCGTTGTACCGAAATCCAACGGGCTTTATCATCAGAATCGTATTCGTTATTTGATTCATGTCGCTCTAATCAAAGGCATAGTCGAACATCGTAAAAGTCCTTCCATTTTGCCTATTTCAGCATACGGCACTTCTTCTACTATGAACCCTTCGCCTTGCAAAAGGGTATTTAATCTTGTAAACCCTTTTTCAGAAACAATCACTTCTTCAGAAATTGAAAATATATTCGAGTTCATTTCATACATTTCTTCTTGTGTAATTTCTACAATGTTTTCTTTGCCAAAGTAATTGATTAGAAATTCAACATCGGCAACATGTTTAAAACCACCTTTATAGATAATGGCTTTCCCTTTGCCAATCGGTTGAAAACAACAATCAAGGTGCAGCGCATTTTCTTTTGGGTCATCATCGGATTTATTCAATTCAAACCCTTTGATTATCTTGCTAGGGAAGGAATAAGTTAAGAAATCTAGCCCTGGCTTGTTTGTTCTTGCAGAAGTATATTTATCAAAATCTTCCTCGCCTGAATATCCTACAAAAATATATTCATTCCACGGCATCACATCCCCGCCTTCTGCCCTTGCCTCAGGAGGCATTGATAATGTTTTTTCGGAACCAACCATGGCCAAGAGTTCACCAATTGCAGCTAGTTCCCTTCTCCTTTGCTGAATGATATTTGGTAGTACAAGCACATCTTCAATGACAAATGCGATATCTCTAGAGAAGATTTGATTTAGTCCCTTTATGTTTTCTGGCCTGAATACTTCCACGTCGTATTTTTCGAACACCTGCAAGAGAGCATGTAATTCTGCAATACAATCCCTTTGTGTTGGGTATGTCCCTGCAAGAACATGTTGTTTTGATTTCGGGTCATAACAATCATCTAAGGATGGGGTTCCACCAAAGTCATCGGCAATCCCAACAAGCACCGCATTCAGATTAGCGGTTTCATTTTGTATATGCATTTGCATCAGCTCTTCAACTTCCTTAATGCTTCGCATAGGCGATTAATGTGTTCTTGCTCATGGGCTGCTGAAACTTGTACTCGGATTCTTGCGGTTCCTTCTGGCACAACTGGATACCCAAAACCAATCGCAAAGACGCCCATGTCAAGAAGTTTATTGCTCATCGAAATTGCAGTCGCTGTTTCGCCAACAATAATTGGACAAATTGCTGTTGGTGACTCTAACACTTCAAAGCCAACCTCAGCGATTCCATTTCGTGCAGAAGCGACATTGTCACGAAGTTTTTGTACAAGGGATGGATTATCATCCAATGTATCAATTGCAGTTTTTGCAGAACATGCAACCGTGACCGGCAATGCATTTGAAAACAATGTTGGTCGCCCACGCTGAACAAGTAACTCGATTGGTTCGCGCTTACCAGCAACGTAACCGCCCGCCCCACCACCAAGTGCTTTGCCAAGCGTGCCAGTAAATATGTCAATGTCACTACCAGCCATTGCGTAATGTTCGTGCGTACCGCGACCTGTTTCGCCCATCACACCAGTTCCGTGTGAATCGTCAACAACGAGCACTGCCTCGAACTCATCGCACAATGCACGTATTTCAGGAAGTAACGCAATATCACCTTCCATCGAAAACACGCCGTCGGTGATGACAAATATAGAACCATCCTCGGAACGTTTATCTGTTGCCGTAACTAAAGCGCCACGAAGTGAATCCATATCGCTGTGTTTGTAAATACATTTTGAAACGCCACGATGAATCGCAGTCGTTAAACGCATAGAGTCAATAATGCACGCGTGGTTGAGTTCATCAGAAACAATCACATCGCCATCTTGGCACAACGTTGGAAAGGTCGCTTCGGTCGCGTTCCAACATGACACGAACGTGTAGCTTGCTTCCACTCCGAGAAATGATGCGATACGTTCTTCAAGAGCTTCGTGCGGAGCGAAGGTTCCGCAGATAAAACGTACAGATGAAGTGCCAGCGCCATACTTGCGAAGCCCTTCGATGCCGGCTTCTACAACATCAGGATGATTTGCAAGACCAAGGTAATTGTTTGAACAAAAACAATCAACTTTTCCTCTTCCTCGAATAGAAATCTGAGGACCCATTGGCGATTCAATCATTTGCAATTTCTTAAGTTGCCCTGTTTCTTCAAGATGAGAAAGAATTGCAGATGAACGATTGTAAAAAGTGGAGCTTGTGATGGTCATGCTTTACTTTCATATTGTTTTGTGATTCGTGGAATAAGGTACTCTTCAAACGCTTGTTCTAAAGTGTATTTCGGCGCAAACCCCCAGTCGTTTGTTGCAACCGAACAATCAAGGGCTTCGGGCCAAGAGTCAACAATGGCTTGCCGACGTTCGTCTGGCTCAAAACTGATATTTGCTTTAGGAAAATACTGTTTTACAAGTTCTGCAACTTCGCCAGCTGAGGGACTAAAACTTGAAATGTTGTACACGATTTGCGTAAGTTCTTCGCGAGGAGCTGCAGCAAGTTGTAGAGTTGCATCAATTGCTTCTGGCATCGTCATAAATGGAATACGAGTGTCTTCACGAACAAAACATTTGTACTTTTCGCCACGAGCAGCAGCGTGAATCATTTCTGGAACGAAATCGCTAGTGCCACCTGTTGGGACTGTCTCTGCAGAAATAAGACCTGGGTATCTAACACAACGAAAATCAACAACGCCGCGATTTTTGTCCTCTCCTTGGACGCTGTCAGTTGCGAGTTGCCGATATGAATGCGCGTAATACCTCCCGAGATGTTCACAATACAGTTTGTTGCAACCATACATTGTTGATGGCTTGCAATGTTCGTATTCAGTGACTGAGCCAACTTCTTTTTTTTGCGCCAAAGACCCAAACCCATACGCAGCAATAGAACTTGGAAAAACTACTTTGACTGGTTCCCCATACATTCTGCCTTGCTCGGCAGCAATTTGTAAAATGTTTACTGTGCCGTTGACGTTTACTTGATGTGCAATTTCAGGAGCAAATTCTGCACGAGTGCTCAAGACAGCAGCAAGATGGAACATTTCCTTGACTTGATACATCGAAAGTATTCGGTCAAGGGCATCTCGATCGCACACATCAGCAAGATAAGTCGCAGCGCATTTTTCTCTTGACTTGTGGTCTAATTCCCTTAGATCCGTTGCGACTATATCTGGTCTTCTCTCATCACTAAAAGAAGAGATAAGTCCATGCCCAACTTCGCCTCCGGCACCTGTAATAAATACGGCTGGTTGCCTTCGTTCACCTAATGCGCTTTGCTCCATCTGCGTATTCTAGTATCTTGTACAGGATGTTAGGCATTCCATCCGAGAACAGTGATTTAGCGAAATGGCGTGGCTTTTATCGCGATAACAAATATCCTGAGTTAGCAGAAACCTCGGTTATTCCATCGAAAGTAGTAGATGATTGCGGAACTTTGAAATTTCTTCTGAAATTGTCAGATGGACTAGAAACTGAGTCGGTCATCCTACCTATTGATGGTTTTAAAAAGAAAAGGCATACTTTATGTGTCTCCTCCCAAGTCGGATGCGCAATGGGATGCACATTTTGCCAAACAGCGAAACTCGGGTTGCTTCGCAATCTCACAACCGCTGAAATTGTTGCCCAGTGGCACGCTGCCTTTCATGCACTGGATACCAAAATCGACAATGTCGTTTTCATGGGTATGGGTGAGCCATTGGATAATCTTGATGCGGTAATCCCAGCGATAGAAATCTTGGCCGACAACAATGGCCCGGGGGTAGCGAGTTCACGAATTTGCGTTTCCACTGTGGGGCGTCTTGATGGCATAAAAGAACTTGCACAACTTGCTCGAACAAATGGGTTCAAACGACTCTCGCTTGCTTTTTCCATCAATGCGCCAAATGATGAAATTCGCAAAACAATTATGCCGCTAGCTCGTTCAGTTTCTATGGAGCAACTCCGAGAAGCTATTTTGTTATATCCACGTCATGATTGCGGCGGGGTTCTTGCAGAGTATGTATTGATTCCCGGCGTAAACGATTCCGAAGGACACGCTTTGGAACTCTGCAAATACCTAAAGCCAATTGGCTGCAACTTAAATTTGATTCCCTACAATCCAATCGAAAATAACCCTTGGGAAGCTCCAAGTGAAGAATCAATTGAGCGGTTCATTGAAGTTGCAAAGTCAACTGGCCAATTCGTCCACCGCCGTATAACTCTAGGCAAAGATGCAATGGCTGCATGTGGACAACTTGGGAACAAGTCCTTGGATCAACCATGCATTGTGTCGCGGTGATGGTCTTGGAATTATTACAGGTGCTGCAATCAGCAGCATTCTTAAACTTAATATGGCAACGGATTATCATCGGTGTTATTTTTTGAAAGGCGGTTTTGATTAAGGAGGAGAGGCACTTACCACTTTGGTTGTATTCATTAACAAGAGCACCGTGTAATTGCTCAGAATAGTATTCAGTGCAACTAATAGAATTGGTAAAAACATATTTTTCCTTAATAAAAAAACTGCCTCAAAAAAGTCTTGAGGCAGTTTATTGTAAATTTTAATCAAGGTCAGCTTCGTGGTGGTCCACCACCAGTGCCATCACGCCCACCACCATTTCTAAAGTGCTCGCGGATTGCATCCCGCTCGGATTCACTAATGGTGCCATCGCCATCCTTATCGAATCTTTCCATAAATGCTTCTCGACCACCCTCGAATCCACCGCGGTCGCTACCACGACTACCCCTGTCGGCAGAATCTCGGTTGCCACGATTATCTCGCTCTTCACGTTTTTTCAAACCGCCAAGTGCTTCCATCTGTTCTTCAGTTAACAGCATCCGCAGTTGTGCAAGGTAATTGTCTTCAATTTTTTGACGGTCTTCCTCTGCTTTGCGAATCGGGCTTTCAGCTCGTTCTGAAGACCCTCCTGACATTCGCTGAGCAAAGCGGTTAATTCGATCAATCTGTTCTTGTGCTTCCCAGCGATGCGTCGCCTCTAATACTTGCTCATTTGCGTACACCATTTCAATTTGCAATGAAGCGTACAATTCTTCAATAGCTTGAAGAATATCTGGCTCTAGGCCTTCTAGTTCAAGAGCAGCCCGAAACGCACGATCAGTTCGAGTTGGTCTAAAGATTCGAGGATATCCACGTTCATTCGCAATTGTTTTAAAGTCAGCAGATTTATCCTCTGGCAACAATAAAAGAATGTTCTGCACTGCGTTGTCATTGATGTCCCGAACTCCCTGAGCTAATCGACCTTGGGTTTCCATCACTTCTATTCCAGAATCCACATCCATAGTTCGCATTGAAGACATTAACGCACCTTGGTTCTCAATCATGTGATCATCACGTGCTGTCAAAGCCTCAGTAACTGATAGATCCCATTCCTGCAAGACAGGTAACAACTCAAAAAGCACTTCATCATCAAACTCTTGTTGATCTACTAACCCCATCACATCAACTGTTTCACCGCTTAAGCGACCCCTTGGAAGCAATCGATCTCGAATGAGTTGCCGTTGAAGAGGAGGCCATAACACTTGCTGCTCAACATTAAGGATCGCAACGAGGTCGCCTTCAAACTCTTCTCGCATTTGCCGTTTCAACCTGAGTTGATCTTGCATAAGTAATGCTACTAATTCAAAAGAAGCTTGGCGTTCCGGTGATTGCCATTGATCAACACGAGCTTGTCGCATTTCATCCCGAATTGATTCACGTTCAGCATTAAGGCGCTTTTGCAATTCCTGCATATCTTGCTCGTCTCCGAGCTTCTTTACTGAATCAAGTTTGTCTCGGATCTCACGGGAACGATCTCTCAATTCTTGGGATTTCTGCCTCGCAGCATCATCTTCGCTACCACGCATCGAATCAAATGAAGAACTTATGCCTTCACGGCTCGCGTCGGATGCTTCTCTAAAAGATTCATCGTATTCCCGGAGCATCTGCTCAACTATTGTGGTTTGGTAGTCTTGAAGTTCTAGTGCCATTTGAAATTTTTGCAAATCTCGTAGCATGTAATCAGGGGTCGTCCCACCTGAGGACATAGAAGACATAAATCCTCCGCCTCGTCTACCAGAATTTTGCTGGGCTAAAGAAGTTGTTGATAGCACTGTAACTGATGTTAAAACAAGCACTTGCAACGCTTTTAGAGAAGATGTTTTCATTGTGTATACTCCTGAATGTGTTAGAGAAAAACTGAAGTTGTGTGTCAAAATCAAACGCACAAAGAAAGGGTGATATAACATTTTTTTACGTATTTTTGTATTTTTTTATCGTTCTTATAGGTAATACCCCTTTGTAATGCCGTATTTTTGAACTTTCGTGGGTATCCGCTAGCTGGACAGCAATCAGATCTACACGCAATGAACATCGGTGTTTTAGGGCTTCTGTTTGGACATGTCTAGCAACACGTCGCATCGCTTTTCGTTTTCTGTGAGTAATAGTATCTTCTGGGCGCTTACCATTTCTTGCTGTCGTGCGTACTTCAACAATTGCAATGGTTTCTTCACGCGGACACATAGCAAGAATATCCAGTTCGTCTTGCCCAAAACGTACATTAGTATCCAAAATCCGCCACCCACGTTTCTTCAAATATGCACGTGCAATCTGCTCGCCAACAGCACCAATTTTCTGCCTAGTTACACCTTGAAGGCTACCGCTGAAATCTCTGAATTGCAATGTTCGCAATGCTGTCAGCCATCGATTTAACCTTTTTGAGACTACCTTCACCCCAGAGAGATTCAACATAACGATCACCCTCGCGGCGGAATTGTACTTCTTCTAGAGCAGATTGCACAGCTATTTGGACTTGGCGGTTGTAGAGCGAAATTGGTTGCTGGATATCAAGCACAGCAAACCAATTGATCTTTGTAGGAAAGGTGATTGGCTCAAGAACATCACCTTCTGAAAGACCCACGAGACGTTCCTGCAATACAGATCCTGCCTTAATATCTGAAATGCCACCTTCCCCCATTTCATACATATTCCAAACTCCTCCATTTGGTGTCCCAGCTATCTGTGCAACCTCTTCAAAAGTTAATCCATTTTCAAAAGCAATTTGAACTTCTTCTATTCGAGGGTCATCAAGTGGTAACATAATCCTGCCAAGCGTAACTGTGCCACGGGCTTCATCAATCTCCCTAAGTGAATGGCCTGACCTCAGAGCCATCACAACTGCATCCGTTCTGGATTGATCTGGATCAATTAGAACCTCTTCCTCAAATACAACATGCCCGAACTCTCGTTGAATATCTCGCCATGTTACATTTACTTTTGGCTTAATCTTCTGTCGGCGTAAGTCATCTATCAATATTTTCTCACGTTGGAACTCGAGGAACTCGTCAACCGAAACGCCCATCTTAGTTGATAGATTTTCCCTCAATTGAGATTGACTCCCGCCCTGAGCAGAGGCCAAGTGACTTCGCATCTGCCCGATTATTGAAATGAGACCGTACGATTGCTGAATTGTCATTCCACTGAGCGCCTCAGACAAAAGCAAGTCGTACATGACAATGTCGTACACCCTGCCTTCGCGAAGAACTACACCCATTTGCTCTGTCTCCGAGTAGAGTGCCGCGCGAATACTTGCTGAAAATTCAGGTCGTTCCATTTGTTCCGAAGCAGCTGCTAATTCATCTGCTATCGGATCGAGCACATTGTTGGCGTAGATAGGACGACCATTAATTTGCCCAACAAGTGCTTCGACAGTGAGTGCGACTCCAACCGAGTCTGGAACCATTGCTTCGTATAGTTCTGCTTTTTCAGCTTCCAATGCCTCAGCTACTACATCTTCGATGAGGATTGGTTCGACATCAAGTGCAGCTATCTCACTTGTTACTTCAGAGATATCTTGAGTTACAGAAAGTGCCTCGGCAGGACTCTTAGTAAAATCGCTTGTTTGAACGTATTCGATTTCTTCAGTAATGACCGTCAACTGACTCGTACAGCCAGTGACAATAGCCAGAGCAAAAAATGCAGTCCATCGCAACATGATTTTTGCATTGTACGCCAGGAACTCGCGTATACTGCTCGATTACGAAATTTCTCTTGCACCTTTTTTGGAGTTCACAATGACACAGACACCTGAAGAACAAAATACTGCCGATTCATCACCAGCAATTCAAGTTGACAGTGACTGGAAAGCAGAAGCACAAGCCGAAAAAGTACGCTTACAAGACGCTGAGCAAAAAGCAACTGAAAAAGCTGAAGCTAAGCAACAGATGCCAGAACCAAACTTCCGCGGACTCTTAGGTATTCTTGCGTCGCAAGCCCTCATGGGGCTCGGCATGCACCAAGACCCTTCAGGTAAAGGTGTTATGGTCGATTTGGAAGGTGCTAAGTTTGTAATCGATCTTCTTGAGATGCTGCAGAATAAAACTGATGGCAACCTCTCCGAAGAAGAATCAACCGAAATCAAACAATTGGTAACGGAATTGCAAAATCGATTTGTCCAAATTGCAGAACTTGTTGCTGCCCAAATGCAACAAGGAACCGCTACACAAGGGACACCTGAAGCAACTTCTACAAGTGGGATCATCGATCCAACTGCATAATTTCTCCCACACCATTTTTCAATTAAAGCCAAGTTGACGTCAACCATGCGGCGATAGCTGCAAGCATGATGTACTGCGCGAGAATCAACCATTTTGATAATACTCGAACCCACACAATCGGCAACAAAAAAGCCCATGTCAATAGAAAACGATCGAAAACAAACCCTCTTGTGAATGCATACAGAAGCCACCCAAATGTTAATGTCCAAAACGTAATTGAACCAATCAACTTTGCCTTGTTTCGACAGTGCCACAATCCCACGAGGCCCGCAAGACCGAAACCTGCAAGTACTGAAAGGGCTACCTGCTGAGAACTGCTCCCATTAGTTACTCTCTTGACAACACTTGCAGCGATTCCTTGGAATCGCTCGTTTGGGGTGTTAAAATCGATGACATCTGGTACGAAAAGTGTAGGCATTGCAACGGAGACAAGCAGAACACCAAGGACGAATGCCGACACGATACCGACTTTTGATTTTGCAATTCTCCATCCTTCAATTGCGAATACTCCGACAAATGGAACGAGCGCCGCTGCAAGATAAGACAAACTTTCAACTCGAAATCCAAGGCCGTGCAACGATTGATATTCTGGGCTTACTAGACCTCCCCACCTCATCCACAGAGGAATTCGTAACAATCCAGCAATAACACTCGCAACCCACCATGGCCAACTTCGTCTTCCTTGCAGCGCAAATGCAGTGAAACAAATTCCACCTGCAAGTGCAACAACATGAATTCGGCTATGCAATGCTACTGCTACTGCGATGCAATACAACGCAGGGGCAAGAAAACGGCGAGACTTTGGAGCAGGTTCCTGAACTCCCCAAAGAAAAGCAGCGGCTGCAAGAAGAGAGAGAAGTAGGAAAGAAATTTCCCCCATTACGAGTTCGCTAAAGACGATGTTGTAGGGTAACAAGAGCCACCCAGAGGCTACTAAATACAAACTTTTTCGATAGACCGAACACTGCACTGCAATCCATGAGAGAATTGCCAACCCAAAAATAGAACACCACACACTAACAAGGCGCAAGTCATTAAGAGTTCCTCCAAACATTTTTCCAAAGAACGCGTAGGGCCAAATCAACGCTGGGCCTTTCGTTTCTTCAAAATCAATTGCAGTTTGTACAGACCAACCATCTGACATTATGTTTTGCATTGGAACCGTGATGTATTTTTCATCAAAGGCGGGACCTTTTGACAATATCCCAGTAGACCATCTAAGCCCAAAGAGGACCACCGCAACTAAAATCACCGACCCTAGAATCCAAGATCTATCCATTTGCTTATTGAGCATCACGTTCACACAAAACATTTACATACGAGTCGTGCGGGCAAGCGTCAAGAACGTCTTGCATTGATGACCGAAGCACATCGCCAGTAGCATCATCAACAATTGTAAAACAAAACCCTTGTTGCTTCAGCCAGGCAAGAACATCACCCGCGCTTGAACCTGCGTCTTCAAGTTGCGCTGGCGAAAGTTCCCAAATAATTTTAATGTTCGCGTTATCTTCTAACACTCGCTGCATGCCGCGAAATGCTGCTGCCTCTGCGCCTTGTACATCCATTTTAATTACATCAACTTGTTCATCCGAGTCAAAAAATGTGTCAAGAGTTGTGCAAGGAACTTCAATTGTGTTTCGGTTTCCTCGGTGAAAAAGTTGGTGGTCCCCTGTGTTAAATGTAGACGTATGTAGATGCACAGTTTTTGCAATATCAGAAACTGCAGATTGAATTGCCTCAATGGTAGTGGCACAAAAATTACGCTCTATGTTCTGCATTAACATTTTGTAATTGTCTGGGTGTGGTTCAAAAGCAACAACCCTCCCCGTTTCACCAACCCACTTTGTGGCAGGCAGCGCAAACAATCCGACATGTGCACCAATGTCGACAAAAGTCATCCCTTCCTGCAACATGTCTGCAATGAGCGATGTTGTCACAGGTTCATATTCGCCTGTGGATTCTGCTTCCAATGTGACTCCAAAATCACCACTTGGTAACTGAAATTCCATCCCACAGCGCTGTAGCTCACCAGACTGCTTCATCTTGAGTAAACGAACAGCAACTGAGCGTACTGGAGGACACCGTTCCAGAATTGGCCGAATCATTGGGGCAATTCGCCTCCGTAAATTTCCAAATGAACTTGATGTTTTCATGTGCTTGTTCGCTCTTTGGTATCGGTCATCTTTTCATCTTCCATGAGCAATGCGAGCATCACCGTATCAGCAAAGCGCATTCCTGTCTTAGTAAGCGCGAGGCAATCATTTTTCCAATGGAGTAATCCATCATGCACATATCGTTTAATTACGTTTTCACGCCATCTATTGTTCGAACGAGAAATCAATTCCTCCACTCGCGCACGATCCACTCCCCTTACCAACCGAAGCTCAACCATGAAGGATTCACCTGCACTTTTATCTGAATCAAGCTTCTCAACATCAACAATTGGCGGCATATTTCCTGAAGAAATATACGCTGGAATACGTGGCGTATTTTTCCATCTCTTACCTGAGAGATGCCCAGAAGCTGAAGGACCAAATGGCCACCATGACTGATTTGTCCAATACGCTATGTTGTGCTTACACTCTTTGCCTGGCTTGGCGAAGTTGCTAATTTCGTATTGCAGATACCCCTCTTGTTCAAGATGTGATTTCACGCCTTCAAACATTGAAGCTTCAAGTTCATGTTCAATCTGATTCACTTCCCCTTTTTCTAAACGAACTCTCAGCGGGGTGTTTGGCTCATAGATAAGTGAATAACAGCTAAAATGTGTGGGCGCCAAAGAAATTGCTTGATTAAGATCGCTGAACATTTGTTCTTCCGTTTGCGATGGAATTGCATAGATGAGATCAAGATTAATATCAGAAATACCAACTTTGCGAACACAATCAACTGCTTTGCCAACACTCGTTGGATCATGCCATCTCTCAAGCGCCTTGAGTAAAGTTGGATGAAACGATTGAGCCCCAATACTCACTCGGTTTACACCGTGACGGACCATCGATTCAGCCTTCTGCGCTGTGACGGTTTCTGGATTTGCTTCGATAGTCCACTCACACTGTGCCGTTCTGGGCAAGTACATTGCGACTGACTGCAACATGTCTTCAAAGAGTTTGGGCTCAAAAATGGTGGGCGTGCCACCACCGATATAAATTGTCTTGACAATATCAAGATGCCGCCCAACAAACTCGAGTTCTTTCGTGAGTCGCTTTATGAACGGTTCATAAAGATTCTCGGCTCCGGCTATGCTAAAGAAATCACAATAATGGCATTTATGAAAACAGAAAGGCACATGTATATAGACTGAATTCACCGTATTTGCCTCTGTTAACCATGGCTCTGCATTGAATTGTTGCTCAAAACCACAAGAATTACCTTGAAGAAGCAATTCAGAGTTGTTAAACTGGGTAAGCATGAGTAAGGGGCTCGAGGGATTGGGGCTAGGATAGGGTAAACGGGTACAGGATTCTACAATGGCAATTCAACTTATGATGACATATAGTGATGGCACAAGTCGAACTTTCGACTTGGAGCAAGACCGTACGACGATAGGTAGACGTCGTACGTGTGATTTGCATGTGGCAATCCCAGCAGTTGCACCACTCCATTGTGAAATTACAGTTATTGATGGCCGAGCCAAAATTCTCAACAGAGCGCCAGATTCACAAACCTTACATAATGGAAACTCGGTCAATTCAGCAAACCTCAACAACAAGGACAGAGTACAAATTGGACCAGTTGAGTTCACCGTCATTATGAACGATGATGAAACTGTGATTCATCGCCACTAATACCCCACTTCCCCCGTTATACTTCAAGCATGAATACAGGGCAGAATACTGCAATCGTTGGGCTCCAATGGGGCGACGAAGGCAAGGGAAAAATTGTTGACTTACTCACCGCGAAGCATGATGTTATTGTGCGATACAACGGCGGAGCAAATGCTGGGCATACAGTGGTTGTGGATGATCAGAAGTACGCACTTCACCTCATTCCCTCTGGCATTCTATACGAAGACAAACTGTGCATCATCGGAAACGGTGTTGTTGTTGATCCAATACAACTCATCAAAGAAATCGACACTTTGCGAGATCGCGGCATTGAAGTGGGAGACAACTTAAAAGTTTCAAACCGTGCACATGTTGTCATGCCATATCACAAAGAACATGACGCCGCACTTGAGAGAAAACTTTCTCAAGCTGCAGGAAATGGCGACCAATCAATAGGCACAACTAAAAGAGGGATTGGACCTGCGTATGCGGATAAGGTGCACCGAGCAACAGCAATCCGAATGGGCGACTTGCTTGACCCAGACGCCCTTTTGAGCAAATTGAAGGTGACATGCTCCATTCGCTGCGCTGAACTTACAGCCCTTGGTGTTGATACACCTCCTCTTGACCCAATCGCTCTTGCCGATGAGTTTTCTGCGTATGGCAGACGGCTTTCACCACATATCATTGATACTGTTTACGAATTACATGATGTGACAAAAGAAGGCAAAACGACTCTGTTTGAAGGAGCAAATGCTTGCCTACTTGACATTGATCACGGTACATATCCTTATGTTACGAGTTCCAACTGCTCTTCTCTTGGCATTCATGCTGGCACTGGTTTGCCTGGACGGCATGTACAAAATGTAGTTGGAATTATGAAGGCCTACAGTACGAGAGTTGGCGCAGGCCCGTTCCCAAGCGAAGAACTTGGCGAAATAGGAGAGCGAATTCGCGAGCGTGGGAATGAATATGGAACAACAACAGGAAGACCACGACGATGCGGTTGGCTTGATCTTGTCGCCGTGAAATATTCAGCAATGATTTGCGGGACAACTTCAATCGCATGCATGCTGTTGGACGTGCTTAGTGGCTTCGACGAAATTAAGATTTGTATCGCTTATGAGTTACCAGACGGCACGACAAGCACTCGCTTTATTCCTGATGCTCGAAAACTAGCAAAAGCAAAACCTATTTTTGAAACGATGAATGGTTGGGCGGAAGAAATTGATGACGTGACTTCTCCAGAAAATTTACCCGATAACGCTCGTGCGTATTTGGACCGTATTTCTGAATATCTTGAGCTGCCTATCTCAATCGTAAGTGTTGGGCCGAAGCGTTCACAAACAGTTATTTAACAGCGCCAAATTTTCTCGTACGGTTTGCATAATTAACAATTGCTGCATCAAGAGCTTCGCCGTCAAAATCTGGCCAACACTGTTCCGTTACATAAATTTCAGAATACGCAATTTGCCAAAGCAAAAAATTAGAAATTCTAAACTCCCCTGCGGTTCGAATTAGCAAGTCGGGATCGGGAACACCTGCTGTGAAGAGCCGCTGCTCGAGCGTTTCTTGTGTCACTGCAACGCCATCGCTAATGAGTTTATTTATTGCGAGCAGTAGTTCACTGCGGCCAGAATAGTCCAACGCTAAACCGATGGTGAGTATTTTTCCTTCTGCAGTTTCGGCACTCGCTTTATCAAGAGCGGCAAGGACTTCTTCTGAAAACTTGTCTCTAGAGCCATAATGCATTAACCGAACACCTTGTTTAACAAGTTCGGGGACTTCTTTCGAAAGTTGAAGCAAGAGCAATTCCATTAGTGAATCTATCTCAAGCTCTGGGCGACTCCAATTTTCTGTGGAAAATGAATAAAGAGTCAAATATGAAACCCCTAGTTCGATGCACCGTTGCACAACTTTCTTTACACTTTTCGCTCCCGCTGCGTGACCTTGTGAGCGAGACATGCCTTTGGATTCTGCCCAACGACCATTTCCATCCATAATAACGGCTATGTGCTTTGGGATTAGCTCTTTTGAAACAGGCGATTCCTTCATCTACGTATTCTACAAAAAAGGGCGTGGCTCATAGCCACGCCCTATGCTTTCACATCTTTATTGCCATTTTATGGGCAAAGTCCCCAGGCACCAACAACTGCAAGTAAGTCGGTAACATCTACAACGCCATCGCCATTGACATCGGCATCGCAAGACATCACACATTCAACTTCAGCACAATGGGATTCAGGATTAAACGTGCCACTTACGGAATCACATTCTTCGGCAAAGAGCATCAAGCAGCCACCATTGATGCAACAAGCACCAGGCATGTTACTGCCACCGCATTCTGCATCTTCGCAGTTCGTTCCAGCACCCTGCCAATCGCCACCTTCATTAAAACAATGTTCTTCAGTAATCATGACGCAAAAATCATTTTCAACACAGCAAGCACCGTGTTGTGGCTCGCCACATGAAACATCTTCACATGGCGTACCAACACCATGGAACTGACCGCCAATTTTTTCGCATGTCATTGGCAATACAATTTCACAATATCCCTCGACACAACAAGCGCCAGTTTCTTCTCCAACACACTCAATTGCATCACAACCAGTGTTATGCCATTGCCCACCTTCTTGTGCACAATGTTCTTCAGTTAAATCAAAACACATATCTCCTAAGCAACATGCACCAATTTCTGGACCATTGCACTGAACATCTGCGCAAGAGCCACCGACCCAAAAACCGTTATTCATATAACATTCTTCCATTCCAGTCATTACACATTCATTATCAAAACAACATGCGCCAACTGTAATGTCGTCGCATTCAACTTGATCGCATGGCATACCGTGCCATTGACCACCTTCAGCAGCGCAATGCTCTTGGGTCAACATGTGGCAAGTGGCATCGATGCAGCAAGCACCTTCATCACCACCTCCACCATCGCAAGTTGCATCAGCACAATGTGAACCAGCACCCTGCCAGTCACCACCCTGCACTGCACAGAGTTCTTCAGAAACATCAAAACATTGACCTGTAAAACAGCAGGCTCCAAAATTTCCTCCACCGCCACATGAATCCGCACAGGTTGTACCTGCCCCTTGCCAATCACCACCAGCTTTGAGGCAATAATTTTCTGGCATTACTTGGCATCCATCTGCAAAGCAACATGCGCCCATGTCACCATTCTGTGCAGAGGCAATCGTTGTACACATACAGATTGCGAGTCCTAACATCCATTTAACCGTAATCATTCCAATTCTCCTTTTTGCTCAAACTTTCCTATAAATCTTAGATTCTGTGCATTCGCACTATCTTCATAATACTACTAGTTAAAAAAATGGATGCATTTAAAATTTCAAATTGACGCCAAAGTGTGGGTTTATTCTCTTTCCTCACCAATTGCCTCATAAAAAACCCGCCCCACCATGTCATTTTGCGGATGAGCGTGGCGAGACGGGCTAAATTGTTTAAAATTTTCTTAGTTTGGCAATTTCTCGAAGTACACAATCCTTGGCTTGTCCGCAGGTGTATTCACATTACTTCGATCTACAAGCATGACATACCTGCTGTCATCAATAATATATCTAAGATCTGTGGCATCCCAAGTTGCTGTAATCGGATTACGTTTGAACGTTCTTATTCTCATATGCACTGTGAATATATCGCTATTTGTCGAAATCAGGTTGGAGATCCCTGCCTGCAACATATTTAACTCTTCAGCGTCAGAACTTACTCGATCACCCTTAACCGAATCTTCACCGTAATAATCCATTGGGTTTACATCTGTGCTGATGTGAGCCCCTAAATCACCCGTTTCATCAAACGGTTCAAGTGCAGCAAAGTCAATTCTCCAAGCATCTGCGTATTTCGTCGTTGACCATGGTTCATCCACTGCATCATCAGGAGCATAATCTCCTAAAGGATCAGCAGGACGCAGTAATCCAATCTCTCCTGGAGAGGAGAAACCACGTGTTTGTTTTGGACCAGTACCAAGTTCCATTTCAAGTGTCAACGCACGGTCAGAATAATCTGTACCGCCAGGTATTCCCGTGTCGTCTGTTGTGCTCCAACCTCCATTGGTGCCCTCACGCCATTGCACCATCGCTTCAGGAAGAACTGAGCGCGGGTTACCAGTACCCGCAGAAGTACGATGCACAACCTTATACATGTGTGGCAACATACGAAGAACTTCTACTGGTGCAGTGTTGATATTGATCATGCCTGGCGTCGCTTTGCCGGAGAAACCGTTTGCGTTAAAGAGCGAGTGCATAGATGGCCACTGATATTGTGATGATGATATAGGTGATAAATCATCATCTTCAGCATCGCCAGTAAAGTCCACCCTACCAGGACCATCACAGACAAATGAATCGAGTATTCTAGTTGCAATTGGCTGGCGAGGCCACGGGTGATTCAACGCGTCTGCTTGACCGGGACCAATATATTCACTTCGGCCACCCATCATAAATGGAGTCGGCTCACTATTCTCACCGCCTGATCCCTGAGGAAGAAACCGAAGACGATTCACTCTTTCATCGAGGACGAGTTCATCGTTATCGTCAATAGTACCAACCAATGGTGCCCACCAATCTTCAATTTGCCAATTTGGGTACATGAATTCGCTAAACGTTGTAATAGTGCCAGCATTGACTTGAGTTCCATGATCAAGATGGCTTAGCGGCAATTCTAGGTTGTAATCATAATCCTCGTCATCTGGATTTGGTGACGGGAAGTAGTCGCCTTCAAGCATATGCCCAAAGAGCCAAACATTGAGTAACTCGCCCACCTGATCAAAGTCATCATCTTTTTGCAACATCTGAAGCGGGAATGTTAAGCCCATATTGAGTTCACCCCTATCATGTTCAATACCATCTGAACCATTTGTATCTTCATACGCAGGCACGACTGAGGTCGTACTGCTTGAATTCAATGTTTGTCCATACCACCCCTTGTCAGGGAATGGTGGATTTTCAATTTTATTCATATCAAAGAAGGTTGGCTTTCGATGGCGGTATCCACCACGAACGAGTTCGTCGTACGGATTCGTATCATCAGCGCTGGGGTGCCAGAGATATGTTGTAAACCATGGGTCTGGAAAATCCGTCAATTCGTCATCATCAGCAGGAAAAACTGCATTGTCATCCAGTTCACCGTTACCGTCAAAGTCGTCTGGGTCAGAAAATTCAGTCCAATGAAACTCTGAACTATGTTCAAGATAGATTTGAGACCCCTCGTACACATTTTTTGTAATCCTTCGCTTCCCATTAAACTCTGGCTCATTAGGATTCAACGGGTCATCAACATCATCACCATTTCGAATGAAATCATTCGCGGCAAATACATAGCGCGGGTTTCTTTCAGTAGCGTCATAAGTGTCATTGTCCCATCCGCCATCCTCTGGAACATCAAGCCCCCAAGCTCGAGTCACACGGTCCCAGTGCACAAGAATCGTTTCAGTATTTGGCTCGAAGGGAATGAATGTATTTACATATCCCGTATCCCCAACTTTATTCCATTGGGTTTCAAGGTCTTCACTTACTCTATTTGCTAATGTTGCTCCACTAGATTTCCCTGGGGCATCAATCCGGTCAATGAGAACTCGCTGGTCCTCGTCAAATTTATACAAGGCAACAGCGTTGTACTCGGTATCGTCCTTATTCCAGTCTAGATCATCGTAATACCCTCGAGTTGTCTCCCACCCAGGAAGTAAATCCGATGTAAATGAAGGGACTTTAATTATCAAGGTTTTTTCGACACCTTCGTATGGCACGGTGTTTGGATCATCAACGGTATTTACATCATCCTGTGGATGGTCATCTTCTTCAATGTCAAGAAAATCCTTCCAGTCCTCATTTAAATCTGGAATAATTTGAATTGGATCAAGCGGATCAGCAAAGATTGAAGCATCAGGCATATCTGCATCTTCAGGAAATGCATACAAAATTAGGGTGGCGGGATTCTCAGGTGTTGCCGGAGGAAGAAGCAAAGCGGTCGGGTCTGGAACTCCGGGCGTAACAATAGAATCGAACTTAAACTCCTTGCCAAAAAATTCTACAGAATAATCTTGTAAATCGATAATTCGATTGAACGGATTTGCTAACTGCACCACTGCATATGTTCCCTGAAAATCAGACCAAAGGTTCCTGCCAACATCATCAGGGTCAACATTATCATTTACGATGAAATATTGAATACAAGGTGTATCAATACACTCCTCTGCATTCTTGTAAGTACCACCGAGATTATCACAGTGTGCCTCTTCACTAACATCAATGCAACTTCCTGAACCAAAACAACAAGCACCTTCAAACACACACGGCTCATCACCAGTGTCTGGAACTTGATCTGGTCCAAAGCAAGACACACCATCACCAGCATATGTTCCGCCAAGTTCAATACACTGCTCCTCGGGCACATAAGAACATGGCGAGAAGGCTAGGCAACATGCTCCACCGCAATCTGAATCTGCACAGAATTCACCTGGACGATAGATGCCACCCAGAACAACCTCACAGTACTCGGTGAAGTCGCGGACACCCACAATATCAACGCATGTATCGCTCATCAAACAACACGAACCACTTGCTGCACAAGCTGCAGGACCACAAGGTTCCCCAACACCTTGGAAATCTCCAGGGGCATCATTTGTTTCCCATTCTCCATTACCATCGGGGTCCTTAAGAGCTTCACAGGAATCCATTGACATCATTTCGCATCCACCCGCCCAAAGGCAACACGCACCAACGCAGGGATCCGTTGCACAGAGTTGTCCTGCAGTGTAAATACCTCCAAGGATATCGCACGATGAGCTGTTCGCTGTATCAACGCAATTAGCGGTGGTGCCATTGTCTAAACAGCACGAACCGATTGAACATGTTTCTAAAAGACAACTACCGCTACTCTCCCAAATACCGTTTGCTTCATCGCACATAGATTGAATAACCATCACACAGCCAACTGGTTCAATACAACATGCCCCTTCAACGCCTAATGCACATGGATCCGACACACATGTTGTTTGATCCCCTTCGTATGAACCTCCAAGAGTGATAATACACATATCTGATGTGAGTTCATCACAGAATTGACTGCTAATACAACACGCTCCAATTGGCAAGCAGGGCTCCGTGTCACATGATCGGTCAAAGAAAAATGTTCCTCCTAGTGCAAGACAATCCGCCGAATAATTATCAAGACAAATTCCAAGGGGGAAGCAACAAGCACCAATACAAACACTTTCCTCACATGTTTGACCTGGGTTAAAGTCACCTCCTATATTTGCACAGTTATCTATTTCTAATTCTAGACATGTCCCGTTTCCTACGCAACAAGCTGATGTTTCTGAACATGGCGCTGGCAATTCATCGCATCTAACCAACTCGCCTTGAAACTCCCCGCCAATATCATCACATGCACTAGCAACATTAACATCTTGGCAGTACCCCGTATCTAAACAACAAGCCCCACGAAGTTCGCTTGGCCCACATGGAACAGTTCCACAATCAACATCATCGCCTGTATACGTACCACCAAGTGCTAAACACGATGTCTCGAGCAAAGCTTGAAGACAACCTCCGTCATCTGGCAAACAACATGCACCAGATGGAACACATGGGGAATCAACGCAATACTCACCAACTTTATACACACCTCCGAACAAGTCGCAAGTATCTTGCAACATGACTTCGCACCCACCCGTGTAAAAACAACACGCACTTCTACAAGGGCTTATATCGCAAGCATAACCCTGAATATATGTTCCATCAAGACTTATACAAATGCCGAGGGAAACTTCAATGCATGTCCCTTCTCCTAAACAACAAGAGCTATTACACGGCGTTTCTACACATTGCACACCTGCAATAAAGTCACCGTTTATCGTATTGCATTCTTGAAGGGAGGAAACTGCGGTACAACTTTCACTTCCTACACAACATGAACCTGCTGCTTGACATGATAACTCCGTGCAAGTTTGGTCTTGCCCAAAATATACCCCGCCCAAATCATTACACGCTGTTGTTGTGACATCAACACACTGGGTGTAGTCCAAGCAACAAGGCGTGGTACAAGGATTAGAGTTGCAAAACTGAAGACTTCGATATGTTCCTCCAAGTGACGAACATGCCTCTAGACTAAGAACATCAACGCAACTGCCACTTTCAACGCAACATGCTCCAAGGGTTTGGCAATCGCCAGAACATTGAGTCTCGTACCCTGCAAATGCTCCGCCAAGTTCAGTACAACTGCGAAATGAAAGTTCTTCACATTTCCCCATATATAGACAACAACGCCCAATACATTTATTCAACTCACAGATTGTGCCATCGCCCCTATATTCACCCTGTAACGTATTACAGTTACTTGGTCTCATCACGATGCATCCACCATCAGGAAGACAGCATGCACCGTACTCACAATTTGCAAGAAGACAATTCTCTGAACCTTCAAAAGTACCATTGAGGGCAACACAAGTCAATTCTGAGGTCATTTCACAAAAACCATCTAAACAGCAGGCTCCTGGATTATATTCTTCTGTTTCAGCACCATGTGCATGTCCAATGAATGCTTCCATAATAAATGGTTGCGCTTCAAGCCCGAGCATCACGATGTCGCCATCATTTGGTCCGAGGACTGGAACATCTGCATACGGAAGGTTGTTCTCTCCTTCCTCTGCATCTTCCCAACCATTATTGCCAAGGACGGGTGGAGCTACAGCACTTGAAAGAGGCGTGTCTACTTTTGCTGTAACACCTGAAACATGGGTAGCGAATGGCGAATGGTCTCGCCATCGATCATCTGCATCAAGATATGACATAATATTTGATGCAAGTCCAGCAGACATGAGTCGAGCTTGTTGGTAATAATTGTTTACAGGACCATCAGTAGTCCATTGAGCATCCATATCTGGCTCGGTATAAGTTCCAAGGGGTCCATGGGCAGGCAAATCAGCAAAATCAAGCGAACTCACCCCCTTTTCTTGGGCATCTGTCATAGCGAGAAAAATTTGAAGTGGCGCTCGTTGGCTCAGAGTCAATTTGCCATCAGCGTTGGACTCCCACCAAATAGCCCATTCCGCAGTAGGTGGAGTTGGGTCGTAATATTCACGCAAATCTACTTTAGTTCGGGATTGTTCACGCCATGTATTCACAACAAAGTTTGCTGTCCTAAACAGATTTACTTCATAATCAGGATCATTTGGATCCAAGAGCGACATTGCCTCTCCAACTTCCTGTGGAATTGACGGCGGAAAAAGTGAACCCCAAGTCTGAAAGTCATTGTTGTAACTTTCGAGTTTAAATGCGTCATACCCACGAGGTAACGTTCCGGTTGAATCGTATCGTTGCCAAAACCGCTCTTCCCAACGCAACCACGGGGGCAACAAATCATTCCGGACACCGTTAAACGCCGTGAGTTTTCGGCGATTATCAAAAAGCAATTCCTTATTGTTGAGTTGATCACGTGTCTCAGATGCCTCGTGGCGATAAAAACTACTTCGGAGGAATTGAGTGTCCGATGAATCGACACTATTCAAACTACGCTCTAAGCGTGACCCGGCAAATTGGTAATTGTTTCCCTCAACGATGCGGAGTTCTAATTCATCCGCTGTGGTATAGGGACGGAAGCCATTTGTTGCAGAAAATGGATCTCGTCCTGCAAGTTGCCAATACCATCGCCTGCCATAACTTGAATAGATGTCGTTCGTACTTGAAAGATTTCCAGCAGGGCTGATGTCTTCCAAATTTGGATTTGGTGTATTGCCGTCTATTTCTATACCCAATTCATCGAGGATACTTGCGTTTGATGAACCAGACCATTGAGCAGAGTTCCATGCAACTGTTAAATCTTCCAAGCCATCATAATCAACCCAAGACCCACTATTTGGTATACCGGGCGAGTTTGCGGGGTTATCTAAAAACCCAACATCTGCATCACCAACAAGCGCAATATCCGCTGGAGTGTGCCCTTTAGTGGCTTCGCCATCTTGATATCCGCTAGAAGAATCAGATTTTTCAAATTTAGTTGCGACGTTCATATTTCCACGGGCACTGTTGTCCGTAATTGAAACTGCAACGAGTTGCATCGTGTCAGATCCAAGCGAGTGTGGGCTAAGGTGCCAGAATGCGTCGGTAAATCCATCACCATCAGTATCCGTCAACGTACGTTCGACATTCCACCGAATAGTATCTCGCGTAAACCCATCAATTAATCGCTCTCCACTTCCATTATGAACAGTATCACCATCAAGATCGCTAAGGTCTAAAAAGTTTTGAGGAAATCGGTTTTGATCCGTCGGAGATAAAGCTCCTCCATTAAGCCACCCAGTCATGAGCGTAAAGTGATTTTGCCCAGAAGGGTCTGAAGATAACGCGGGATATTGCCCCTCATCTCCATCTGGCACGCTCAAATCAAGTGATCCAATGCTAAGGGGTCTCACTGCTGGCCATTGCTCAACAGGAATATCAAGGTTAGTCAAGAGCCCACCATTTGTAATATCACTAATATCAAATGCAATCCGCCAAGCATTGCCACTTCGAGACAAATTGGTGAGATGACGCCAGTGTGAAAAGGTGTCTGGAGTACCATCGACAGTTAAATCCATACGCTGAGGTTCTGTATCCCTAAGCCAACGGGAATCACCAAAGGATGGGCCACCTAGCGGATTTGCAGGACCGGATGGTATTGAGCCACCGTCTGGAGGATTTGTCCATGGCACAACTTCATAGGGCGCAAAATTAAATGGTTTTGGGTTCAGGCCACCACCGAGTTCATCATTATCACTTCCATACCTAATGGCTTCTGGAGAAGGCGAACGCCTTGGTTCGTTTGCGCTTCCTTGGCTAATTGCAGGGGTCACTTCTTGACAAAAGAGTGCCAAAGCGATTTCATCTGCGACAAAACGCCCAACTGCTCTTGCTTGGTCATTTATCTCAGCAGAATCTCGTTGAGCAGATGTTGTAACGCGACCACTTTGTACTCTAGTAATAAATGCCGTAGCCACAAGAACCAAAAGAACAAGAATGCCAATAACGAGGATGAGCGCGTTCCCAGTTCGCAAGGTGGAAGAAGTTTGATTCAAACGCTGATTCATTCTGTTCGCTCCGGTATGTCAACAACAAATTGATATGTCCACCCAGCCCCAAGTCGATTTTCCCGATCTTGCAATCTCAATGTGACGCGAAGTGCACTTGGCCATGGAGTGTACCGCCATGAATCTACACCCGGCATCGTTCCAACATCAATCCCAGTATCAGGAAAACCATCATTTAACAAATCTGTGTTATTCTCGAGCCATGGCTCTTTATCGTTGTAGCCAAAAATTGCCCAGTATTCATCAATTCGACCAGTACTCATGGAAGGAACAACCGATGCATTGTTCAGAGTTGGAACTGGTGCAATATCGGGTCCCTCACCATCTGAAAAGATTGGCTCGATAAGTGACGCATCAAAGGATGTGACATTCGTTGAGAGCGGGTCATCTGAACAGCGAGCAAAGTAAATCTCAGAGGTATTCCCGAACCCACCAGTATTAGTCCACGCTGAACCACCCCACCATGGCTGCGCTGCCGTGTCGTCATAGACATACCCTTCGAAGACATTATTCAATGCATCCACAGTCTCCCCAACACCCTCGTCATACGTCCATTCAATTTGAAAAGAGACGCACCCCTGTGCTAAACCTGAACTCATTAAAATTTGGTCATACCGATGGGTTGAATCTGGATGTGATTCAACTCGTGGCCAACGAAAGAGCGACGCGATTAATTCTTGCTGATCAACTTCTGATGCACCCTCATTACGCCATTGGCGGGGGTCTACATCAAAACCGATATCTTCTACTTCTTGCAATACACATTCCCGAATATCCTCAAACTGTGAAGCCACCAAATCTACTCGCCCATCTAACACTTGTGAGTAAGGGATGTTATTTTGTATACGAGGATCCCAAGGAAAAATTGTGTACCCTCCGATGCCATTACTTTGAAACGATGTCTTGTTTATTTCCCCAGGTGAGTGATAATCGTCATCCCCAAGTACGATGAGTTGCCTGCATAACATCCAATCTGCGGGCAAGGGTTGTGTTCCATTTGCAGTGTAAGAAGCACCTGTAGCATCAAACCTGCCGTTACCCATGGCATCACTGTAGATATGCGTTTGCACTTCGACGGCACCTTGATACCACGGCGTAATCAAAGGTGCACTTGACGTATTATCAAAGTAACGCAAGTCATCGGAAGTCACAATACTAGCAGCCCCTTCAGTCACCCCAACAAGTTCAGGCAGACGAATACCGTGCCCATAATAGACCATCGCCGCAACGCCTTGGCCAGAAAAGTCAGCGCCTGCTGAGCGCTGTACAAGCGTTGGACTCGCGATCCCCAACGTAAAGAAAACAAGTTGGTCAAAACGTAAAATTGCATCTGGGTCAATTGAGTCATCAAGAAGCACATAGTCATCAATAGCATTGTTCGCAACAGCAACCGATCGTATTGCGAAGAATCCATCGTGGGTTATATTTGCGATATCTTCTCTAAAACGCTGTTCAATTGCAATCGCTTGTTGAAGAGTTTCAGAGGTAGCTCGACCCGAAGCGGTCATATCACTAGTGGTACTAAATATTCTTCCAACTGCAATCATCACGACAAGTAAAACCACAACGGCAACCATCAATTCAATTAGCGTAAAGGCAAGACGTGCTGGATGTTTCACGATAATCATGTGTTATAAATCCTGCACCGTTGCGTAGACTGGGACGAGCAGCCGATTATTTGCATCTCTCACTGGGACAAACCAAATGTCCGTGACTACTCCCGTATCTACAAAACCACCACTTGGGGCAACTCCTGCAGCCCACCAATTTACGTTCCCCCTCCCATAGGCAGGACTTGAATACCAATTTGATGCCTCAAGCATCGCTGGGCTACTAGCAAGTTGCACTTCACTGTCACTGGTGCGCCTTCGCCCCTTCATAACATTGTGAACATTTCCATTTTGATCCACCAACCATTGCCCGGGGTACTGCCATTGGTTGACGAGAACTGTGGGGTCATCATTATCCGTTTCAGCAAGTATCGGCGGGAAGAGATTCGCATTCCAAGCATTCGAAGAAGTGTTCACTAGATTTGTTCGATACGGAAGCTCTGGGGCAGTACTAGTTGCAATGGTATACGCAGATGTTTCACTAGGCGCAACAACGCGGTAAACAAAAATTGCTACGAGAATTCTTCCTTGATATCTTCTGAACATACAGTCCCAATAATATTGTCCCTTTGGCCGATCATTTGGAATTGTGCCAGACCACATGGGATACTGCCGTTCACCTGCAAGGAACCGAATAACTGGCGTATCCATTTCATCTGGAACACCATCAAAATTGTTATCGATATCTGGGTACCGTTCCTTGTTAAAAGGGATGCCTGGTGGCACAAAATTTGGAATCGATGCATTTGACCATTGTTCTACGAGTGGTTGATCGGGTGACTCTGGCGTTGCAAAAATGTCAATGGCTCCTTGAAGTGAGGCAGTTCCATAGTCATCTGGAAAAATTGCAGGCCGTCGCCACATCCAATCCCCGCAGACCGTTGGCCATTCGTTAATGTCTGATGTATTATTCGAAGATGCAGTACCACACACACTCGATGAAAAACGGTCATCGAACTCATTCGAATATCCAAAATCTTCTTGCTCGAGTTTGGAACGAATGATGGTCAATGCATTTCTCGCAACAATAGTTCCCATTAAATCGTCTGTCGATTTTTGTTGCTGTGACATTGCAGCGGGGAACAATGCAGCAATGCTAATGATGCCAATTCCGAGAATAAAAATTGCAATCAACAATTCAATGAGAGAAAAACCAAGATGTAGTTGTCTACGAATCATTTCAATGGCACCCCGCTATACCTGTTGAATTGAATACGTTCTGCATTCAAATGCACATAAATAGAATAAAGCCAATCGCGATCATACTTATCAATCCTACCATCTGGACAGCAAGGATCGTACAGTGGCGTGCATTCCCATGGGTTCAAACCACCACAATAATATGGGGTCGTAGGGTAACCACATGTAACATCTTGAAATTGTGCGGTTTGCCCAACTCCAATCAAGTTTCGAAACTCCTCTTCATTAAACACCGATAAAATATGTGATATGGAAACGAATGGCTCGCCTTGTGGTGACTCTAAATCAAATCCCCACCACGACCCTTCTAGTGGATCTGGCGATGGCCAGTCTATTGTTTGGGTATCGCTTATTTGCTGTTTTCCATCTTGATTAAAATCTACCCAAATTCGATAGGAAGCACTCTTTGCGTTGCGATCGACCACTCTGCCTTCTGGGCTATATAGGATTCCAATCAACGATCCGAATGGTTCATTTTGCGACAATCCAGGAAGATAAGAACTTACTAGCGAGAGGTTGTCATGATCTATAGCATAACCTGGACCTGAAACATTAACACCGCTCGAAATTGTTCGAACTTCAATCCCTTGAATTGGCACGAAACGATCGTATGTCTTGATACTTCCAAAGCCATTGTCTGCATTTGCAGAATCACCGTCCCAGCCGGCAACGACGATCTCAATAACTTGTTCGTTTCCACCATCTTCAAGTCTAGGCCGAAAGACCGTCATAACGTACCTATTTTTTTTGATTGCCATGGCACGAGCATTATCTAACGCAGCGGTGATGGTGTTTTTAGCTGCAGACATCCGCAGGTCTTCTGTAATCTGTTGGTATGCAATTGCACTAAGACCAGAGAGAATTGCCATGATGACAATCACAACGATGAGTTCAATCAACGTAAAGGCGCGGCTGTTAATTTGTCTGTGACAAAGGTTCAACGAGATTCCTCCACAATAAATGGTGGATACGAATAAACATTATCAAGGGATGCTTCCCAATTTGTGGTATCTGGAACAGAACCACCAAGAGATGTAACTGCTTGATACCTGTATCCCCACGTTCGGTCCGGGCCTGCTGACACAAAGTATGGTCGCAAGTTTATGCAAGAACCAAGACCGTCTTCTTCAAGGCCACGCACAGTAAAATCGCCGCTTTGATCTAGAGCCCATTGCTCTATTAAACCTGAGCCCTGAAAAGGTCGATTTGGAAACACTATTCCAAAGGGTGTACCCCATGCATCAACAGCAAGTTTACGGTTGTTTTCATCAAAGTGATCCGGTGTTATTTTAGAAAGGATAAGCGTCGCTGATTCTGATTGCATAAGCGTTCGAAAGACGTGTTCAATTCGACCTTGCATGGTATCTGTAGAAATATTTCCAGCATTTACAGAACTAAAATCTGGGTCTGCGAATTCTGTATAAGGGTTCATTGGATATGGCGGGTTATTCGCATCAATGTCGTAGTAAGATCCCTCTGGAGTACCTGAACCAACAAATGTAAGTGGTCGCCCACGTTCAAGTTCCCATTCTTGAAGAGCCATGTTCAATAGTTTGAGTACGTCTTCCGTTTTATGTATTTCAGCATTTCGCATCACACTGCTTGAGATACCAAGGGTCAACGCAGCAAGAATCCCAATGATTCCAATTACAATCATCATTTCAATTAAAGTAAACGCCCTGCGAATTGCGGTTTGCTTAATGTTTAAGTTCATGGTCCAACCTCCACTATGTTGTCAACATTCGTTTCGTCAGTTTGCTGGGTGTTGCCAGTTAAATCAAGCAAGTCAGCTCGAATATAATCGTTTGATTGTTGGTTTGGCCCTGATGAAAAATATGCAAACTGCCCAGTTTGCAATTCAAAAGTTGTTGATGTATCCCCGTCAGTGTTAGCGCCGTTCATTTGGTCTGACATTGTTCCATCTGTTGCTTTTCCTGATTCAAAAGTAAATGGTCTCAGGACAATGAAATCACTCAAAGTTGGACGATTGTAATTAGGATTTGGAGGATATGAGCGAGAAATTGTATTTTGAGGCACTGATTGATCTTGCACGGGATACAACGTTCGGTAGTACCGAATTGGAACGCCCCAAGTGTCAACAATGACAAGCGGGTTTGCGGTGCTGTATTGTGGGTCATTCGGATAAAAAACCTTGACCTGATTTGTAATTGGGTCGGTTAATGGGGTCACACTTCCTGAAGCGAACCCTAAACGACCTACCATTTGTTCATTTTCTATTTCAAGATAGGGACCATATAACTTCCCTCTCGTTGAAGGAAGGCGGCTATCCAAATCCCAAGTTCCACCATTGGCATATGAATCCGTGGCACGCCAAACACCATCTAAACTTGGATGACGAATTCCAAGTCGTGGGACTTCGCTGAAGTCTTCATCATTGGGATCGGAGTCAGAAAGACGACCATAGCCATCTTCATCTCTATTGCCATATCCAAGCAAAAAATCTGTTGGCGATGTGATTGAATACCAGTTTTGCATTGTTCTTCTATATACGTACGCACTAGCGGGTGGAAAAGTAGGTAATGAGAGCAACTCGCGACCCGTTCCAAGCACGGCTGGCAAATATCCAATGTCTTCTTTGAAACGAATAGTCGCCTGCTTCATGGCAGACAAACGAGAAGTTGTTTCTGCAATTTGTGAAGAAGTTCTCGCAGAGTTTAACGCTAGTGTCATTACGCTAATGATGATGACGATTATTGAAATCGTTACAAGGATTTCAATAAGTGTAAACGCTCTTCGAGATGTCAAAAACATTGTGCTCATTATCTAATCATCCAGAGTCAGATACCGACTCAATCATTTTCACGAGTGGCAAGAAGAGTGCAAGAACAATCGTCCCAACGATTCCCCCAAGGACCACAACAAGCATTGGCTCAAGCAAACTGAGCATTGCAGTCACTGCAACATCAACTTCTTCGTCGTAGTTATCTGCAACCTTCATTAACATGACATCCAAGTCGCCAGTTTCTTCACCAACCTCAATCATATTTACAACAATTGAGTCACAAACTTTTGCTTCACGCAAAGGGTCAGCAACCGATTCGCCACTTCGGATTGAATCATGGACTTCGCCCAGCGCTTTTTCATACACATGGTTCCCTGAAGTATCACGAGTAATTAAAACTGCTTCTAGAATTGGCACACCAGCAGCAATCAGAGTGCCAAGAGTTCGGGTAAAACGAGCAACTGAAGTTTTTTCTACAAGAGTACCCAAGACAGGAATCTTCACCAGAATTATGTCAATCGCGGCACGCCCAGCTTTTGTCTTTCGAATAACTTTGAAGAAGAAAAAGATAAGGAATGGGCCTGCAAACATCCAAACATATCCCGGAATTGCCTGAGTCCCTTCTTCGGGAGTACCAGCAATCCACAAACTTGCATCAATAAGCCAAAGGGTGAGCCCAGGAAGTTGAACATCAAAGTCATCAAAAATATCTTTAAATTTTGGAATCACAAAGTACATGATGCCAGTAACAATGCCAACTGCGACAACAATGACGCAGATTGGATAAATCATTGCACCTTTAATTCTTGCTTTTAAGCGCTCCGCTTTTTCCATAAAGTTTGCAAGTCGTTGCAAGATGACATCAAGCACACCACCAATTTCACCAGCAGCGACCATCTTGCAATACAAACGATCAAAAGCTTTGGGGTGCTTACTCATTGCATCTGACAAACTTGAGCCTGCTTCAACATCCTCAACAACATCTGAAACAATACTTTTTAATTTTCCTGGCTTCTGCTGTTGCTCTAGGATTTGCAAAGAGCGCAACAAAGGCAACCCTGCGTCTTGAAGTGTTGAAAGCTGGCGAGTAAATTGAGTCAGCGTTTTAGTTTTAACGCCACCGATAGAAATATTTAGACTGCCCTTTTTCTTTTTGTCCTTTTTCTTTTTCGCTTCTTTTTTAGTTTCTTTTGAAGAACTCCCTTTGAGAGTTTCCTCAATTACTTTTGTGGGAAAAAAACCGTTCTGGCGAACTGCAGTGGTGGCAGCTTCGATGCTTTCTGCATCGATGCGACCTTTCTCTGGCTTGCCAGCGGCATTTAAAGCTTCATATACGTAAGTAGGCATGCATCACACTCCATTGTGACTTGTGAGTCACGAATTCGTTAATCATCAAGGATTGTTTCTCGTACAACTTCGTCAATTGTGGTTTGGCCATCATAAATGGCAAGCAAACCACTCTCTCGTAAACTTCGCATCCCACGTTTTTGTGCTTCCACACGTAGAATTGCCGTAGATGCTTGTGAAAGGATTAGTTCACGAAGTGTGTCATCAAACTCCATTATCTCAAAGAGTGCAAGACGACCTCGATAACCGCTGTTGTTACACGCCGAGCAACCCTTACCTCTAAAGAAAGTTCTTCCCTCTACATCTTCTGGGTGGAGTTTCAATTCGAGCAACTCCTCAGAAGACGGCGTATACTCTTCATTACATGAATTGCAGATTCGACGGACCAAACGCTGAGCAACAATTGCTTCTACAGTCGCGGTAATAAGAAACGATTCAACACCAAGGTCAACCAATCTTAAAATAGTTGACGGGGCATCATTAGTGTGAACAGTTGTGAAAACCAAGTGTCCAGTAAGAGATGCCTGTACTGCAATTTGTGCTGTTTCCAAGTCACGTATTTCACCAACAAGAATAATATCTGGGTCTTGTCGCAAAAATGAACGTAGTAATTTTGCAAATGTCAAATCTTGATCTGTATTAATTTGACATTGAATCAACCCATCAATGTCATATTCCACTGGGTCTTCAGCGGTAAGAATTTTTGTTTCAGGAGTATTTAGTTCGGTTAAAGCGGAATATAGGGTTGTTGTTTTTCCTGAACCAGTTGGTCCAGTTACCACTACGATTCCATTTGGACGCTTGATAATATCAAGCATTTTTTCATAGTCTGAAACACGCAAGCCGATTTTGTCCATATTCAACTTCACGTTTGAACGGTCAAGGACACGTAACACTACCGATTCACCGAACATTGTTGGTAAAATTGAAACACGCAGGTCAACAGGCGAGCCAGAAACCGTAAGATCAATCCGTCCATCTTGAGGCAAACGCCTCTCTGAAATATCAAGATTCGCCATAATTTTTATACGCGAAACAATTGGCATTGAAAGGTGCATTGGTGGCGGGTTCATTTCATATAAGACACCATCTATTCTGTACCGCATCTTAAATTCATCTTCAAATGGCTCAAAGTGGATGTCTGATGCTTTATCTTTAATTGCTTGCAGAAGCACAAGGTTTATTAATCGAACAATTTTGTTATCTGAAGCTGCAGATGCTAGTTTGGTTAAATCAGCAGCATCACCTTCGCCAGCAAACCCAGCAATGTCACTATCGCCAAGGTCTGACATAACATCAGCCATAGAAGGTCCGCCAGAAGAATAGCGTTGTTTTATGATTTCATCGATCTGCTCTGGAGGTGCCACAATCGCGGCAACTTTTAGACCCATTAGCGTTCTAAGATCATCGATCGCTTTGAAATTGTCTGGCGATTTTATTGCAATCGTCAAAAGTTTTGTTGATTCATCATATTCAACTGGAACAATTTGATATGTGGTCACTGATTCGACTGGCAGTCTGTCAAACACTTCTTCGGGAATATCTTCTACTTTCAATTCATCACGCCATGCTAAACCGACTTGACCTGAAATGGCTTTGATAATATCAGTTTCCTGAATGAGCCCCATCTCAACCATAACTTCGCCAATTTTCTTATGTTTTCCCTTCTGCTTGGCGGCCTTTTGAACAGCTTGAGCATTCTTACCTTCCTCCCTAGTAATAATGCCAAGTTTTGTAAGAACTCTACAAAAACGACGACCTTTCAGATCTGCAGGATTAACTTTTTTATTCTTCGTAGGTGTTGCGTGTTTTGCCATAGCAGTGGATTCCTCCAGATAGATGTGTGCTCTTTAAGCACATCATTTACAATTAAAACAAGGATGACAACCCGCTGAACGCAGATTTGGCCATTCGCCACTTAGATTATTCGCTATTTATGGCAATAATTCAAGTTAAATACACTAATTTCCTAGAGTTTTATTAGGTGTCGTCGAGCTCACTGCGACCTACTCTGCCACCTGAAGCATGAACTTTTTGGGTCAATGCATTAGAGTCTCGACCTTTATCTATCATCTCTTCAGCATTGATAATACCGTCTTCATACAGCCTCCAGAGGTGATCATCAAGAAGCTGCATGCCAAATTTACGCCCAGTCTGAATAGCCGAGTCGATACGGAATGTTTTATTTTCTCGGATAAGGTTTGCAACCGCTGGCGTTACAACAAGGAATTCATACGCTGCTATTCTGCCTTTTCTATCAATACGACGTAAAAGTACTTGAGAAAGAACAGAAATAAGTGCTGTAGAAAGTTGCACACGAACTTGTTCCTGTTGATTTGTCGGGAAAGCATCAATAATTCGGTTAATGGTTCCCGATGCACCTGTAGTGTGCAACGTTGCAAATACCAAGTGACCAGTTTCAGCCGCTTGAATTGCAGCTTCGATGGTCTCTAAGTCACGCATTTCACCTACGAGAATGACGTCCGGGTCCGCTCGCAATACCCGACGCAAAGCTTCTGAAAAACTTGGGACATCATTTCCAACTTCGCGCTGGTTTACGATTGATTTTTTGTGGTAATGATAATATTCAATCGGATCTTCAGCGGTTACGATGTGCCGTTCAAGATTTGTGTTGACATAATCAATCATTGTTGCCAACGAAGTTGTTTTACCGGAACCAGTAGGACCAGTCACAATAAATAAACCACGCGGGCGACGAATAAGTTCTTTGAGGATTAACGGCAATCCAATCTCATCAAACGTCAATAATTCATTTGGAATAAGACGCAGGACTAGTGTAATATCACCTCGTTGTCGAAAAATTGCGACCCGAAAACGTGCTTCTGTCCCAAACGCAAAACCAAAGTCGCAACTACCTTCTTCTTGAAGTTCTTGCTGTGCTTTTTCTGGGGTAATCTGTTTCATCAAGGCAACACAATCGTCACCATCGAGAACCTTTGTGTCCAAATTTTTAAGACCACCATGCAATCGGAGCGTGGGCTTTCTGCCGACGGTAAGGTGGAGATCCGAAGCGCCAGTTCGAACAACAGTGTCAAGTAATCGATCTATTTGTATTGTGGACATCAGTAATTATTCACTCGTTTAGTTAAATATCAACATTTCCTTCTAACAATGCTTCGGCCTGGGCAAATCGGGCAATCTCTTCGGGAGTAGTATCGCCTCGTAAAATTTTAATCTTGCCATCTTCAACAAGCGTGCGCATTCCTGCACGAATTCCAGCTTGTCGTATCTGCCCTAACGGTGCACGATTAAATGCAAGTTCCCGAATTTCGTTATTCATAACCATCATTTCAAAAATTGCTTTACGTCCACGGTATCCCAACCCCCCACACTTACTACAGCCAACTGCCTTGCAGATTGCACCAGTAGCAACTTCGTCATCAGATATTCCAACAATTCTCAAGAACTTCTTGTCGGGGTTATCATCTATCGCCTTGCAATCTGTGCATAACAAGCGAATGAGTCGCTGTGCCATGATTGCTTGGATTGAACTAGCAACAAGATACGGTTTTACACCCATGTCAATCAAACGAGTTATCGCAGACGGCGCATCATTTGTATGCAACGTTGAGAATACCAAGTGACCAGTTAGAGCAGCTTGAATCGCAATATCTGCAACTTCACGGTCACGAATTTCACCAATAAGAATAACATTTGGAGCTTGCCGTAACATCGCTCGAAGAATGGAGGAGAAAGTAAGACCAATTGATTCGCGTACTTGGCACTGATTGATCCCAGCAAAGCTGTATTCAATTGGATCTTCAGCAGTAATAATTTTTCTATCAGGTCGATTCAGAATATCAAGTGCGGAGTACAACGTTGTCGTTTTACCTGAACCGGTGGGACCAGTTACTAGCAAAATACCATTTGGCTTGCGAATCAATTTGTTAAACGAGTCGAAATTCTCTTGCTCAAACCCAATGTTTTTCAAACCAATACGCACTGAATCTGGTCGCAAAATCCGCAATACCACCGATTCGCCATGATACGCCGGACATGCACTCACACGAAAATCGATTTGTTCTGCATCAACTTCCATTTTAATACGACCATCTTGTGGAATTCTCTTCTCAGCAATATTCACACCAGCCATCAATTTTAATCGTGCAAGAACCGCGGCTTGCATTCGCTTTGGAAGATTATCACGTACGTGACAAACGCCATCGATTCGATACCTAAGTACCACCCTGTCTTCCATTGGCTCGAGGTGAATATCTGACGTTCGGTTCCGAACTGCTTCAGTAATAAAGCGTGAAACTAATTTAACGACCGGGGCTTGATCGTCATCAACATCGATAGATGAGTCAACCGATTTATCCACACTTCTATCAACCGAAACATCAACTGAATCAGTGACTAGAGATGTGTCTGAAATAATACTTCCTTGAGTTCCTGTTTCCTTGGAAATGTATTCCTGAATTGCAGTCTTCGTGGACAATACCGGTTCAAGTTCACAATTCAAACGGAATCTCAACAAGTCGAGCAGTTCAAGATTCATTGGGTCATGAATAACTAATTGCAACTTGTCATTTTTCTTCGCGAGTGGAATAATTGAATGTTTTTGAATAACATCCTTAGGAATTAGGTCCAAATTAGGTTCCGGGCCATCATCAGAACCATCAAGGGCAAGGTACGTCATCCCAAATTGGTTTGCAAGTGCCAAAACGATTGCTTTTTCATCACAAATGCCTTGCTCTTGCAAGACCTCACCAACTTTTTTTGTCGTCCCAGAAGCCGCTGCAATTGCAGCGTCGAGTTGCTCTCTGGTGATTAGACCCTCTTCTAGAAGGATTTCGCCTATTTTTCGTCGTAGTTTTCGTGCCATAAGATATGAAGTGGTGCTACCACTCGCTACACATAGTATCATCGGTAGAGAAACCATCTACCACTCACCCTTACTTTTCTTAAAATGACTGATTTTATTCCTACTCGAATACTCGTAACCGCTGGAGCAACCCAAGAATCAATAGATGACGTTCGATTCCTCGGGAATCAATCCTCGGGAAAACTGGGATCCCATATCGCCCTTTGTGCTGCAATTCATGGGTACGAATGCTCGCTTTTACACGGTAACCATTCAATTTCGCCATCTAAGCATCCTAGATTGCATTCGACTCCGTTCTCATCAACTCGTGATCTTTGGGCAAAATTAGATGAAAACTGGCCTTCACACGAAATTCTCATCATGGCAGCTGCCGTTTCTGACTATACCCCACGTGGCGGGAAACTGCATGGAAAACTGAAGAGAGGCGATGAGCTACAACTTCCACTTTCGCCAACTAAGGATATCGTTGCTCATCTTGCTCAGAATAAGCGAGATGATCAAAGTATCATTGCATTCGCCCTTGAAGAACCTGAAAACCTTGAGAAAGCAGCACGAGAAAAATTACAACGAAAGCGGGTAGATGCCATCGTTGCAAACCCACTTGAGACAATGAATTCTTCTCACATTCGAGCGACCATCTATCTGAAGGACGGGAGCACACTATCTCCACAGAGCGTCTGCACAAAGGCGTCTTTTGCAAGATGGCTCATTGAAAATCTCGATGGAATCACAAGCACAACACCTTGCACACCATAGAAGGTATCCTGCCCAACTTTTACAATGCACCACGCGCACACAACTAAATCCAGACCGATTCAAATTCTTTGCATCCTTGCAGCAGTAACGATAGCAACGTGGCTTGGAATTTGGCTTAGTGGACACCATGATTCTCATGGCGGACACGATTCACACATGCCGCACTATTGGTATTTCGGAATCCTACCTTTCATAGCAATCCTTGGAGCAATTGCTGTACTTCCGCTCTTAAATAAAACAAGGCATTGGTGGGAGAGTAATTTAAACCGGTTTTTTATTGCGATGCTTTGCGCAGTTGCAACTATCGGATACATGATTTTCACCTCGGGCAGTGAGTCGATTGGACCAATGCTCAACCATGCAATAATGAAAGATTTCATCCCATTCATTATTTTACTTTTTAGTTTGTACGTTATTAGCGGCGGCATTTATCTAAGCGGCGACTTGGCTGCTTCTCCGAGAGTAAATACAACGTTCCTTGCGATTGGTGCAGGCATTGCAAGTTTTATTGGCACCACGGGCGCGAGCATGCTCTTGATTCGACCATTACTAAAAACAAACTCGCAACGAAAATACAAAGTGCACACCATCGTGGTCTTTATTTTTTTGGTGAGTAACATTGGTGGGACATTGTTGCCTATTGGTGATCCCCCACTATTCCTTGGATACTTACGAGGGGTTCCGTTTATGTGGACTCTTGGGCTATGGCCAATGTGGGCAGCAACTTGTGGAGTACTACTTGCTATGTACTTCATCTGGGATTCTATTATGTACCGTAAAGAATCTGCAAAAGACAATAAACGAGATGAAACTCAATTGCATCCCTTGCGCTTGCAAGGAGGAATCAACTTCTTGTGGATAGGCGGGATTGTTGCAACAGCTGCTCTTGTGGATAGCGCAAAACCGCTAATAGGAACAGACTGGACCCCATTCCCATATTGTCGTGAACTCATCATGCTTCTCTTTGTCGTTCTTTCGTTGCAAACAACATCCAAAGCTATTCACAAAGCGAACAACTTCACATACGAAGCTATTCTTGAAGTCGCCGCTTTATTTTCAGGCATATTTATCGCGATGCAAGTTCCACTAGCGGTTCTTGGCGCTAGCGGAAAAGCCATCACTGAAACTATGAATCAACCGTGGCATTTTTTCTGGTCCACTGGATCACTTTCTAGTTTTCTTGATAACGCGCCAACGTACGTTGTCTTTTTCGAACTCTCTAAATCCCTTCCTGAAGGAGAAATGCTCCAAGTAAACCCTATAAATGGTGTTGATCAATTTGTTCCAATTGGATTGCTCATCGCAATAAGTCTTGGCTCTGTATTTATGGGTGCGATGACATACATTGGAAATGGACCAAACTTTATGGTTAAAGCAATTGCTGAGCAAGAAGGTGTTGAGATGCCTTCGTTCTTTGGCTACATGTTCAAGTACAGTATTCCTGTGCTTATTCCTATTTTTATTCTAGTTACAATTTTCTTCTTACTCTAAGGAGCCGATGCAATGATCAAACGAATACTTGTTGCCTTAAGTGGAACACCGTGCACGGGCTCTGCCATTGCACATGCCATTGAGCTTGCGAAGACACACGATGCAGAACTCTCTGGCGTAACTGTAATTGACCCGAACAAATTGCTCGATGTAGGCCCCATTCCAATCGGTGGCGCTGCAGCCGCACATGAACTTGGCGAACACCGAATGCATTTAGCGGAAGAACACATCGAAGAAGCAATCGGGCAATTCGAAACCGCCTGCGGCAATGCTGGTGTAACTAATCGAGTACTGCGAGAATCTGGAGACAGTGCGGAAAAACTTCTTGCTGATTGGCGCTATCACGATTTGACGATTATTGGATTACGCGGGTTGTTTGAATATGGCGTGCTTCATGACCACGGGCACCTTGTTCTTGATGTGATTGGTGCTGGATTGCGTCCATTGCTCGCAGTGAGTGAGGAACACCGACCCATCCAACGAGCGATGGTTTCGTATGACGGGTCGCCACTTGCAGCGAGAGCTATGAAGGCGTACTGCATGCTCGATATCTGGAAGCCGATGCCTACTACTGTGGTTTCCTTCCTTGGTCAGGATGGTGATTCAGATACATTACTTGCTGATGCTGCTTCCTATCTAGAATCGCATACATTTAGTACGACAAAAAAACGTATCGAAGAAAAACCTCGGAATGCGATTCTTCGCACTATGGAGGATTGCGATGCCGACTTACTTGTCATGGGCGCTGCAAAGAGAACACGATTGGGTCGTAAGTTACTTGGCGATACAGCACGATTTGCTTTGGAAAATTCAACTCGACCTATTTTCTTACATCACTAGCGGTACAATGAAGTAGTGATTATTGTTAATGGCGAAAATATAGATACTAAAACTTTGGCACTGCACGAGTTGCTTTCTCAAATGAAACTCTATGATCAACTTTGCGCTGTCGAAGTGAATAAAGAACTCGTTCCACACAAAGAGAAAGATACATACGTTTTACAAGATGGTGATATTGTTGAAATAGTCACGCTTGTAGGAGGAGGATAAAGATATGACAACGATGACAACCCCCGAAATAACCACACTGCAACTCAAAGATATTACTCTTACAAGTAGATTGGTAGTTGGCACTGGAAAATATCCAGATTATGAAACGATGCAAGTCGCGCTTGAAGAAAGTGGCTGCAGTGCCGTGACAGTAGCCGTTAGACGGGAGAGACTTGTGGATTCCCAAGGGCGTTCAATTTTAGATTTTATTGATTGTGACAAGTACACAATTCTCCCAAATACTGCCGGCTGTTTTACTGCCGGCGATGCCGTGAGAGTTGCTCGGCTCGGTCGAGATATTTTAGAACAACTGAACAATGCTGGAAGCAGTTGGGTGAAGTTGGAAGTACTCGGAGACAAAACAACATTGCTCCCTGACCCAGTTGGAACGCTAGAGGCATGCAAAGAACTTGTAGCAGATGGTTTTTCAGTGATGTGTTACTCGAGTGATGACCCGATTATGGCTACGCGCATTCGGGATGCCGGTGCAACATGTGTGATGCCTGCAGGTAGCCCAATCGGTACTGGTCGCGGCATAGCAAATCCTTGTGCTATTAAACTATGCATCGATTTACTCAAAGAACCAGAACACGGCGGCGACCCAAGTTATCCAGTTATTGTTGACGCTGGAGTCGGAACACCTAGCGACGTAACAGTTGCGATGGAACTTGGTGCTGACGGTGTTTTACTTAATACTGGTATCGCCCACGCGAAAGATCCAATTCAAATGGCCCGTGCTATGCGACTTGCTTGCGATGCCGGCTATCACGGTTTTCACTCGGGACGAATTCCACGCAAACTTCACGCCACCGCCTCATCACCTTGGGACGGCACAATCGCCGGCGAATAAACATTTGCAGGGTGTTTGATGGTGCGGCATTCTGGCTCAAAGCCAATTTGGCTCTGAGCCAGAATGGCGGAATAGTTTAATGGTCAACTCGGATGCCAAGGAGAGGGGACACATCGGCAACGCGGGAAGCAACTTCTTCTGAAGTTGATGCCTCAAGGTTGAGCCGAAGAAGTGGCTCAGTGTTACTCGCTCGGACATTACACCACCAAGAATCAAGTTCTAGAGTAACACCATCAAGACGATTAACTTTTGCGTCTGGAAATGCTTCTACAAGCATCGCCATCGCTGCTTCCTTATCAGGAGTTTCGAAATTGATTTCTCCACTCTGGCAAAATGTGCGAAGAGGTTCAATTTGAGCACTCAAAGGGATATCAGACGAAGCGAGCGCACTCACAAATGCCGCAAACGCCATCGCCCCGCTATCGGCATAAAAATTATCCCTAAAATAAAAGTGCCCTGAAAGTTCCCCACCAAAAGGCGCATCATGTTCAGCCATTGCTTGCTTCATAAAAACATGCCCAACCCTGCTCCGCACGCTTTCGCCCCCGGAAGCTGAAACAGCGTTTGCAACAGCGTGGCTTGACCGGAGGTCAAAGACAATCGAACCACCATCACTCTCATGAGCTAAAAACTTTGGCGACAACCATGCAGTTATAAGATCACAACCAACAATTGCTCCCTGCTCATCAATTACCATACAACGGTCTGCATCACCATCAAAACAAATGCCAATATCACAGCCATGCTCCAAAACTGCATCTCGAGTTTGCTGCAAATTTGCATCGACAAGAGGATTGGGCTCATGTACAAAAACGCCCTTGTCATTTTCAAAGTTCATCTCAACAAGTTCTAAACCAGCAACATTACTAAAGAGTTGAGGGACCATCGTCCCAGCCATCCCATTTGAAGCATCAATAGCTGCTTTAATCTTAACTTCACCACTGAGTATTTTTGGATCTAAGTATTGAAAAACATGTTCACGATACTCATTCCAAAGCGCTTTTGAAGTTTCATTCCCACGAACCTCTGCAATAGTTGGTTCATCAAAGTCATTCGACATCTGTTCAATCTTTTCTAATCCCGTCCCCATTCCAACTGGCTTGGCCTTTGCTCTACAAATTTTAAACCCGTTGTACTGAATTGGATTATGCGATGCAGTAGTTTGAATTCCACCAATTGCACCAAGATGATTAACTGCAAATGCAATAAAAGGAGTATCCACAAGACCAACATCAATGACATCAGCGCCTGAAGAAAGAATCCCATTTTTTAGGGCCGCAACCAAGGGCAAACTGCTTGGACGCATGTCATGGCCAACAACTATTGCACCTTTCTCTTCAGCTTCTGCCAAAAGTAAACGCCCCGTTGCTAGCCCAATATTTCGTGCAACTTCTTCTGTTAATGGCTCTGGATAAACTGCACGTACATCATATGCTTTGAATACTGTCATGATGGCATCATAACACTCGCATCAAAAAAAGTCTTCAGAAGCCAAATCAACAACTTCAACTCCATCTGGTAGTGCAGCTAAAAACGCTCCGCCATAAAACTTACGTACAACTCGAGAATCAAGAATCGACACATCTCCTTTATCTTCACTTGAACGAATTAAACGTCCAATCCCTTGACGAAACCGAATTACAGCGCGTGGAAGTTGGTCCTTCATAAAAGGACTCTCACCTTTCTCTTTTATTAGCTCTTGCCTAGCTTCTACAAGCGGTCGATCTGGGACATCAAATGGCAATCGTGTAATAATAACATTGCGTAAATTCTTCCCTCGAACATCAACACCTTGCCAAAAACTTGCGGTACCAAGCAACACCGCAGATTCATCTTCTTTGAATTGTTCCAACAAAGAAGTTCTCGTAACTTTTGACCCGTGTTCAAGAAATGTCAACCCTTTCGATTCAATTTCATGTCTGGACAATCCCGCCACCTTCTCTAACATTTTATAACTCGTGAACAACACAAACGCCCCACCATGTGTTCGTCCAACTAAATCGACAATTCTGTCTGCAAGTCTTGTTGCATATTCTTCGTGGGACGGTTCAGGCATTGTCGAATCAACCCAAGCTCTCATTTGTCTTGGAAAATCAAATGGACTTCCAAGCTGTAATTCGATGGGGTCGGCAAATCCTAGTCGCGATTTAATCAGAGAGAAATCACTCCCGCCAGTTGCAAGAGTTGCCGAAGTCAAAATAGTGGAGGTTCCACCATCAAGCAAATTTTCTTTAAGGAGTGTGGAGACGTCAACCGCTAAACACTTTAACACTGGTTTTGGAACCGTTGCCCCACGATTGTAATGCGGGACACCCTCAACAGCATACACACAACCCTTAATCTCTTGGGAAATTAAAACATTACACGTCATTGCCATATCAATTGCTCGTTGAGAATACCCACTAGTTTCCGCAACTTCTGCATCGTTCTCGATTGTTTCCTTAAGCAAACTCAAATGTTTGCCAAGTTCAAAAAGAGGAGCACTTAATGAATTTGCAAGAATGTTTGGCTTAACTATTCTCCCATTTGGCGGTGCTTCATTGAGTTTCCACTGAACAAGAGCATCAAAAAAAGAATGCGATTCTTCTCTGCAATGGTGAACATAATCGATACATTGAGCAAGCAACTCACTCTGGTCCCCGCGATTCTTAAGAGAATTTAAAAAACCTTTAGATGCATGTTTTCTTGAAGTCGGAACCAAGGAGCGTAAAAAATATTCGACTTGGTTTTCCGATATCGATGCCCCAAAATGATCGGCCGCAACATCTTCTATTGCGTGCGCCTCATCAAAAATAACATGGTCATACCGCGGCAAAAAACCAGCCCCGCGCATTCTCAATGCGAGATCTGAAAAAAACAAAGCATGATTACAAACAAGCAACCTACCTTGTTCCATTGCACGCCTTGCTGACTGGTAATAACATTTTGAATGCAAAGGACACTTTTTTCCTAAACAACGAGAACCGTCGCTCTTGACAAGTTCCCAGACATCGCCGCGCGGCAACATCGGCAGAGAAGAACGTGAACCATCTGTAGTGTTTACTGCCCATTCTTGAATTTGGTTTAAATCTTCGACTGCTTTTGGATCATGAAGTAATGTAGCACGCTGATCAATCGCCCGTTCCAATCGACGAAGAGAAATATAGTTTGCACGCCCCTTCACCAACACGGCATCGAACCCTCCTCCAAATGCCTTGGATAAAATAGGAAGGTCATGTAGCATAATTTGCTCTTGCAAAGTAATCGTGTTTGTCGCAATAACAACGGTTTCATCATGCTCCATAATTCGACGAATCGCAGGCACAAGGTATCCAATTGACTTTCCAACCCCTGTCCCCGCTTCAACAAGCAACTGCCCCCGATTATCTAACGCACTTGCAACAGCAACAGACATGTCAACTTGCTGCTGCCGTGGCTCCCACTCATCTAAAACTTGGCTCAGTTCCCCACCGTCAACAAACATGGAATCAATTATGCTCAATGTTTTACGCCCTTTTTCCCAAGTGGCATCCTTTTTGGCTCGCCTGAAACTCTGGGATACGCCCTGGGTGTCGATTCTATTTTTCGAATGGTCAAGATTGTCCCTGTTGTTGTACGAACTGAAGACTCAACCTTTGAGTGAAGAATATGTAGCGCCTTACTTGCATCTTCAATTTCTTGCTGCGCTCTCTCTCCTTTGATTGCAATCACAACTCCGTCAACTTTTGCAAAAGGAACAGTAAGTTCTAGTAATACTTGTAATGGTCCAACAGCTCTGGCGATAACAGCGTCTGCAATGTCACGGAATCCCCCATCAGGAGTCGCAAGATTTTCCGCTCGATCTGCAATGATGGTCACATTATCAAGTGATAACTGATCGACTACTTCGCTCAAAAACAACGCCTTTTTCTTCGTCGCCTCAACTAGTGTAAATGTAACGTGAGGCATCGTGATTGCCAGTGGCAAGGCAGGTAAGCCTCCCCCACTTCCAACATCAACAACATGCTCTACACCTTCGGTTGAAAGAACTGGAATCAACGACAAGCTATCCAAAATATGTTTTGTCCAAGCTTGAGATGGATCCTTGACAGCAGTTAAATTAAACTTTTGATTAGTTTCAAGAAGAGAATCGATAAACTCTCCCAACCGCTGCAAATCGCCTTCATCAAATTCAATGCCAAGATCGGCTACTTGCTCATTAAAATCTTCTGGTATTTTTTCTATCGAATTCACTTACATCATCCCTTCATCAGAAAACGAAAAACCTTCTCTTGTCATAAGAGGGTCTCTTCTCATTGCAATTCCGAACAAGATACCCGCCATCAGCCATGCTATGACTAGACTTGACCCACCTGCACTCACAAATGGGAGTGTGAGACCAGTAATTGGCGCAAGCCCTAAAGTCATCGCAGTGTTAATTATCATTTGAGACACAATCATTGTTGTAATACCGACTGCAACAAGTCTCGGGAATGGATCTTTGCAACCAATCGCAGAAATAATACCTCCAATACCAAACAATACATATAAGGACCATAACCCAAGTGCTCCCCAAAAACCCCAACGTAGCGTAATAACCGCAAAAATCATGTCGTTGTGTTCTTCTGGCAAATGATTCGCTCTCAATAACTCCTCTGCTCTTTCTTTCCCAACTCCGATTTCCTGACCCGCTCCAATTAATGTCATAGCACGCGCCCCTTGATATCCAATTGATTGTTCATACCTATCATCCCCTTGAACCTGAGCAATCAACGCTTTAATTCTCCCCTTTTGGTGAGGGCGAAGAATCGGATACATCGAACCTGCAGCAATAATTGCAAGAAGCCCAATAATAACAAGGTGTCTATACCTCGCTCCAGCTGCAACCAACATTGCAATAAGTGCGGGAAGAAACAACATCGCAGTTCCCAAGTCGGGCTCTACAAGAATGAGCATCATAGGAGGGATTGCAACGAACAATGCTAAGACAAGCCCCTTAAATTTTCTATATTGATTTCTGAACCGTAAATGTGAAGCCATTGCAAAAATAAATGCTACCTTCATTATCTCAGAGGGCTGCATGTCAATAAAGCCAAAGTTAATCCACCTTCTTGCTCCATTTCGAGGGTGAACAATAAAATCTGGAACACCAGGAATAAGCAAGAAGAGCAAAAGAAACAAACTCAAAACATACAACCACCAACTTGCTTGTCGAAATCGTTTTTGAGGAACAAATGCAATGCCAAAGGCAAGACCCATGCCGATTACTCCTAGAAACAACTGGCGAGTTGCAGTGTTTGGCCTTGTTGTACTTATCGCTTCGACACCAAACAGCATCAACAAAAGTGCCGCAATAAATACTACCCAGCCAGCGTGCATTTTTCGCACTTTGGAACGGTGAATTCTTTTTGCACCACTTCGGGATTCAATACTCATTGTGATTCACCCTCCAAATATCCTTCAGATTGAAGTGAATACAAAATTTGATTTGCAATTGGGCCTGCAACACGACCACCACTTCCACCGTGTTCTACAAGAACTGCAACGACAACCTTTGGCTCTGAGCCACCTACATCCGATGCCATAACCAAAAACCAAGAATGGTCTAAACCACTAATTGGCTCAGATTCTTTGTTCAAACGATATGGCGGTGCTTCCGCAGTACCTGTTTTCCCCCAAAGCCGAACCCCCTGAATAGTAAATGTTGGCTCACTATTGTCTGCTCCATAACGAATTCTAGAACCAGTTCCATATTTCTTTGAAATTGAATCATGTAAACCTTCAAGAGCTACAGTGACACCATCCTTATTAAGATGTAAATCCGTCTCTTCATGTTGAAGACCTACCACTAAAGATGGAGGAATCCAAACACCACCCCGTGCAAGGGTTGCATACGCAGCAGCTGCGTGTAAAGGAGACCATGTCAAAGCCCCTTGCCCAATTGAGATGCTTATTGTTTCAAACGCAAGCGCGCCTTGTGCACGCAAAGATTCAATTTCTTCTTCACTGGGCACATGCCCTAAAGTGCCAGTAGAAGTATTGCTACTTAATTGAGATGCAACTGGTTGAGACATCCCAAAACGCTGCAACCATTCAAGAAGTTTTTCGAACCCCATCCGAGTTCCAAGTTCGTAAAAGAAAATATTACACGATCGAGCAATTGCTTCTACGGATTTAAGATATCCATGTGTTCTATTCTTATACACAGGTCTGTAAATCCAACACCTTGCAGCATCTTTCACATCCTTGAAGAAATGCCCAACACATTCGATAGACTCATCGGGCTTCAATTCGCTTTCAGTAATTGCTGCTGCTAAAACGAGTGGCTTAATAATAGACCCTGGCGGATACAATCCCTCCGCCGCACGATTAAGCCAAGGATACCCATCAACATCTTCTTCATCTCGCAGCGCAGGTGTTGATGCCATAGCAAGCACCTCACTTGTTTCAATATCAAGAACAACTACCGCCCCACGCAATGGCGTATCAACGGGCAAATGAGTGTTCCGATGCCACTCTTGGACTTTCATCAAGCCAAGTTCAGGGGAAAGAACACCTTCAACCCTTGCTTGCAATTTAATATCAAGAGTAATTTGTACATCTTTGCCACCTTGTACAGGCACTCGCACAAGTTCGTCTCCATTTCGATGCCGAACAACTCGACCTCTTAAACCACGCAAACTATTCTCTAGAGATTGTTCTAACCCACTCTTACCTACTTCGTCACCCGCGCGATATCCCGATAGATTCACCTCGCCGTTAGATCGAAATGGATTATTTTTAATATCCTCTTCCCACACATCCTTGCGGACATCCCCAACAATTAGTTCGGCAACATCATCAAGAGAAACTTCAATCGAATTGTTTCTACGCATCTCGCGAGGCAAAGTAGCACGACTCACAACAACATTTTGAATACGATTCTTATATTCTCGTTGCCTAGAATGTTCCACATGTACAACGTTGTCAAATTGTTGACCTAGTAATTCAAACACAATCGCAGTTTCATCAGACACCCTCGTTAATACAACATGTGGCTCTCGCTGCTCCTTAATTGGGCGAGCAATAAACTCCACACTGTCGCCATATCTTTTCTTATGCACTTCTTCTTGGCGAGCCCAAACAACATGCGCAGTGTGTTCAACTTCTTCACGAATAATATCCAACGTTCGTTCTAATTCTTCTCGTGGAAGATTTCCAGCTTTTGAAACGAGTGCCCAAAAATCATTAAGCTCACTTAAGCGAGCTGGAAGATATGCATCAACAAATGCTTGTCGATCATCTGGAGAAATTGACTTCCATCGTTCAGAGCCAATTGAAGTTTTAGCGTCTTCACGAGCGTACCTAATGGCACGATCACCAGTAATGACATCCCAATCAACCGAAACTGCATACGACGCGACATCTTCAGCAAGGACACGATTCTTCCTATCCGTAATGCGACCCCTCCATGTAGGAAGATATGACGTGGAGTGAAGTCGACCCATTGCTTTCTCATACCTTGCTTCTCCCTCGCTTAATGTAAGACGCCAAAGTTGAAAAACAAGGACGAGCAGCACGACAATAAAAGTCGCAATAAGCACGATGAGGCGGCGGTAAAAGAGAATCAAATTAGAAAACATAGGGCAATGCGTGTAATGCTAGAGTAAGGTACAGGCAAAGGACAGTATTGCGTGCAAAAACCATCTATTACACTTATCGTCAGCACATATAACCAACCAGATTTCCTTCGGATGGTTCTTCGTGGCATCGCGAACCAACATGACCCAGATTTTCAACTTATTTTGGCTGATGATGGCTCTGAGCCAGAAACAAAGTCCTGCATAGATTTATTTTCCAATGAATATGGCATTAAAATTGAGCATATTTGGCATGAAGACAATGGATTTCAAAAATCTGAAATCCTGAATAAAGCGATCTCCGCCTCAACTTCTGACTACCTCGTCTTCCTCGATGGAGATTGCATCCCGCGACAATCGTTTATCAAGGATCATCGGAACCTCGCAAGACAAAAACGCATCGTTGGGTGTAGCCGGATTTTGCTTGACCAAACCATCACTCAACACCTTCTTGATAACGACCTCCAAATTCACGCATGGTCGCTCTTCTCTCTCCTTAAGGTACGAATCAGTGGACATTTAAACCGTTTTCTTCCACTAATACCAGCTTTCCTAGGACCTTTTAGAGCAATCACCCCTAAGTCATGGAAACGAGTTAGAGGGTGTAACTTTGGTATTTATCGAGAAGATATGCTCGCCATAGGTGGCTTTGATGAATCGTTCACTGGATGGGGATATGAAGATTCTGAACTTGTGGTTCGTGCCATCAACTCTAACTGCCTTGTCCGTAGAGGAGACCAAAGAGCAACCGTATTACATCTTTGGCATCCTGACGCAAGCCGATCTAAGGCGACAAGCAATAAATCACACCTTGAAGATTCCATCCAGACACGTCGAAAAACCGCGATTTCCTCGTCGATCTAAGCAATAAAACACCTATACAGATTGCACTACAACGAGTATAATTCCAACCCTTCCCCACAAGAGGGACCGTCAGTGACAAGTCGTATACTTGGCGCTGCATGGGGTACTGATCGCGGCGATTAGTGCTCCAAGTCCTAGGAGAAGTTCGCCGCGGATTGGGCTTCACTTGCAGAAGTTTGTCCCTCCGCGATTCATGCATGCCCAAGCCATGTTCGCATTGGTTAGGCAGGAGGTTTGCAAGAGTTGCTCTCACTCAGAAGCATCTCAACATTTTGGCCCGTGGTGTAATCGGTAACACACCTGGTTTTGATCCAGGCATTCCAAGTTCAAGTCTTGGCGGGCCAGTTCCCACAGGACATTCCCCACCCCCAGAAAGTTCCTCCAAGTAGTTCGCTTTTGGAGAATGGCAAAGAGATGACAGACACGTCAACACAATCCAAAAAACCTCTTGCAGCAATAATTCTTGCAGCAGGAAAAGGTACGCGCATGAATAGCGACCTTCCTAAGGTCTTGCATGAAGTTGCTGGAAAACCAATGGTGCAATGGGTAGTTGATGCTGTCAAAGAAGCAGGCGCAGATCGAGTAATTCTTGTAATCGGACATGGTGCTGAAATCGTACAAGACCAAATCCAAGGGTGTGAATATGTTATTCAAGAACCACAACTTGGAACTGGACACGCAGTTCTTGTATGCAAAGAAACGCTTACTGATTTTGATGGCAACATCATTATTCTTGGTGGCGATGGACCACTGCTTCGAGCGTCAACAATTCACGACATGATTGCATTGCAAGAAACTTCTACTGCAGCTGCAACTCTTGCAACAAGCACCATTCCAGACCCAACTGGATATGGACGAATCATACGCGATGAAAACGACCGTTTCGCCGAAATAATTGAACATAAAAATGCAACCCCTGAACAACTTGAAATTCACGAAGTGTATCCAAGTTATGCAGTATTTAAATCAAAAACACTCTGGGAATGCCTTGACGATTTACAACCAAACGCACTCACCAATGAGTACTACCTCACAGAAGTTCCGCAAATGCTTCTCGACAGAAATGAACCTGTTGAGATTGTCAATGCCGTTGCGCCTGAGGACATTCTTTCTATCAATACACCAAAGCAACTCGCTGATGTTGAACATGTGTTACTGAACCGGTTACAAAACAAAATGGAGCCAACAGTATGAGCCACGATGATCACAAAAGAATGAAAATTTTTGCAGCCACAGGTGGCAAACATCTAGCAGAAGAAATGTGCAGCCATTTGGAAATGCCTTTAGCAGCAGCCACAGTCGAATGCTTCCCCGACAACGAAATTATTGTCAAAATTGATGAAGATATACGCGGAAGAGATTGTTTCATTGTGCAATCTACTGCGATGCCAGTGAATGACAATCTTATGGAACTACTTATTTGGATTGACACGTTACGCAGAGCATCCGCAGGTCGCATAACCGCTGTTGTCCCATACTTTGGCTATGCAAGGCAAGATAGAAAAGACGAAGGGCGAGTTCCAATTACAGCGAAACTTGTTGCAAACATTATGACTGCAGCAGGTGCGAACCGCGTTCTTTGCATGGATTTGCACGCAGCACAAATTCAGGGGTTCTTTGATATTCCTGTTGACCACCTTACAGCGACCAAAGTATTTTGCGACTACTTTTCACAACGAACAGATATACAAGGGGATGATATGGTCATCGTTTCCCCAGATGTTGGGAATGTAAAAGTTGCAAACATGTACGCAGGTTTGCTCGATTCAAAACTCGCCATCATCGACAAACGAAGAGATTCCGGAAGCGAAGTTGTTTCCAAACGCCTCATCGGTGATGTCAAAGGCAAAACAGTACTAATGGTTGATGACATGATTTCAACAGCTGGAACAATTTGCGAAGCAGCTAAGTTGGTCACCGAGGAAGGTGCAACTAAAGTTATCGCAGCAGCAACTCATGGTGTCATTGTCGGTCCTGCAGTTGAACGAATTAAATCATCTCCAATCAGTGAAGTCATTATCACTGACACTATTGCCCCCGATAGCCGGCTAGAAGGCATCGAGGACAAACTTCATGTTCTCAGTGTTTCACGGTTTCTTGGTGAAGCCGTACATCGAATTCACCACCATATGTCAATATCGAGCCTCTTCAATCGTGGAGAAGGTCCCAAAAAATAAAGTTTAGATAGGAAAAGAAATGGCACAAAAAGCACCCATATTAAAAGTAGAGCTGCGAGATAAACTTGGCACAACGTATGCCCGGCGTCTTCGCAAAAACGGTCGACTCCCTGCGACTATTTATAGCAAAGGAACAGAACCCGTCTCAGTAAGTGTAGATGAAAAAGAAGCAGTCGCGTATCTACGCGATGGCAACCACATCATGGAACTTGACAATGGTGACGGTAGCCCTGCAACCGTGTTGGTCAAAGACCTTCAATTTGGTTATCTTGGCGATAATCTCATCCATCTTGATTTTGCTCGCGTAGATTTGAAACAAGTTGTGACAATCACTATGACACTGGATATTTCTGGTCAACCGATTAACGCATCTGCCGATGGAGCTATTCTTGAAATACCACGGCCAAAGATTGAAATCGAATGCATGGTAAAAGATATTCCAGATTCAATTAAGGTTGACCTATCTACAGTTGAAGAAGTATTCACTATTGGCGACTTGACCCTACCTGAAGGAGTCCGAGCGATTCTTGATCCAGAGCGACACATTGCTCACGTGACCATCGTCCAAGAAGAAGTAGAAGAGCAAGAAGTAGGTGAAGGAGTAGCCATGGATGAAGAAACTGAACAAGCATCACCTGAAGTTATTAGTGAAGCAACTTCAGAAGATTCAACCGAAGGGGCGAGTGAAGAATGAAACTCATCGTTGGTCTTGGAAATCCTGGCTCAAAATACAATCGTACTCGGCATAATGTTGGGTTCGAAGTTATTGATAGCATTGCAAGGCAACTTGCACCCGGCGAGCCCGCGACATCCAAGTTTGACGCTGTGGTCATTGAAGCTAGAGCTAATGGCGAGAAGGTACTTCTCATGAAACCCCAACAATTCATGAACAGGAGTGGCCAGCCAATTAAGCAAGCAATTTCTTTTTACAAGGCAGATCCAACTGTGGATTTGCTTCTCGTTGTGGATGACATCCACCTCCCCTGCGGTTCAATTCGTCTTAAAAACAATGGAACAGCAGGTGGACACAATGGTTTAACTGATGTCACAAACCACCTTGGAGGTGGCGAGTGGGCGCGGCTCCGGATCGGAGTTGACGAACCAGGATTAATTCCACAATCAGATTACGTGCTTGGCAAATTCACTCCTGATCAACAGGAAATAATTGAACCAGCACTTTCCCACGCAGTCAATGCTGCAATAACTTGGATTCATTCAGGCATTGACGAAGCAATGAATATATTTAACGAAACTCAGAATTCAGAAACTACGAGGTAATATTATTATGAGCAACGAACGAACTGCATTGTATGAAGGCATGTTTCTTTTTCCACAATCAGCAACAGCAAACCTACAAGAAGCCGTAGACCACCTCAAGGAACTCCTTGATAAATCAGGCGTATCTGTTATTAATTTCCGTAAATGGGACGACCGTCGACTCGCTTACGAAATAGATGGCAACAAACGAGGCGTATACTTCTTGGTCTATTTTAATTCACCAACCGCTGCTATCAGTGACCTTGAACGTCGCTGCAATCAATCAGAACAATTGCTCAGAATGATGGTTACCCGCGCGGAACATCTCCCAACCGAAATCATCGAAGCAAATGAAGGTGCCCAAGATCTCGCAGACGAAATCAAACTTCGAGGCGAAAAGACATCTGAAAAAGGCACTTCTGCAGGAAGTACTGTTACTAGAAAAGAAGACCAAGTCGCCAAAGAACCAACTCCAGAGCCGGAGATTCCTGAAGAAGTGGCAAACGAGGTGGCTGAAGAAGTTGCACAGGTCGCTACCGAAGAACCAAGCGAAACGTAACGAAAAAAAGCAACGAAAATCGATCTTCCTGTTTTTTCTGGTAGAATTACAAGTTGGAGAAACATTATGGCTACATATAACAAAGTCCTCATCATGGGCAATCTCACCCGAGATCCCGAACTAAAGCAAACACCAAGCAACCAATCTGTTGCGCAAATCGGTATTGCTATGAATCGCAAATTTAAAGATCGCGAAGGCACAATGCGTGAGGAAACGACGTTTGTCGACTGCGAAGCTTGGGGTCGAACTGCCGAAGTTATGTCCCAATACCTCTCCAAAGGGAAGCCAGTGTTTGTTGAGGGTCGGCTAAAACTTGACCAATGGCAAGACAAAGATGGAAACAATCGTTCTAAACTCAAAGTTGTGATTGAGAGTTTCCAATTTATTGACTCCAAGGGTGGACAATCGTCCACTCCTCCGCCAGCAGGCACTGCGACAACTGCTGCACCTCCAGCAGATGACATCCCATTCTGATTTTTAATAACCGATGCACCGGCAAGCGTCTACCTATATCAGTTGGGGTCGTGCCGGCGACTCCTAACTTTCCTTAGAAAGGACATCACAACATGGCAAGCACACGAAGAATTGAACTCCTTCTCACATCAAACGTAGAGAACCTAGGAATTGTTGGCGATATTGTTCGCGTTAGAACAGGGTTCGCTCGTAACTATCTTCTACCAATGGGGCTGGCAGAAACACCAACACCTGAAAAAATTGCAGCTCTAGCCGAAGCTCGTGAAATCGCACTCAAAGATTACGAAGCAAAACGATCAGAGCAAGCTTCTATTATCGAAAAACTTGAAGGCATCGTGCTTACGCTCACTAGAAGCGCAAATGACCAAGGCGGCCTTTACGGCTCTGTTACACAACGTGATATCGCAGATGCTCTCATTGAAAATGGATTCACCGTTGATACTCGTGCAGTTCGCCTTCACCAAGCAATTCGTCGCATTGGTGAATTTCATGTCACTATCCAATTCGGAAGCGACTTGAAGGTGGATGTTGAGGTTCTTGTGAACCCAGACAGACCTCTTGAAGACCGCGAAGATATGGAATTTGATGATGAGGGCAATTTGATTGTTATTGAAAAACAAGCAGATGCAGAAGAAGAAAACACTTCGGAAGAAACTGAAGAAACTGTCGAAGCTTCTTAATATAGCATTACTCCGATTACAGAACAAAAGCTCGCCAGGTGTGGCGAGCTTTTGTAATTATCTAGAGTAGGGATCTCCGGCGTTACGCAGCAGATGCCTCTCGTGATGAAAGGATATTGAATTCGTATTCAAGAAATTGAACGACATAGTCAAGAATACTTGTCGCATTTGGAATATCAGGATTTGCTGTTCGACCCATTGGATCAAATCGCATATTTCGAAAACGATCTACCGCATCAGAAACCGGCAAACCGTATTGAATCGCTAAAGAAAACGCTCTACAAAAACCTTGAATCAATCCCGAAAGTGTTGAGCCCTCTTTGCTCATCTTAATAAATATCTCCCCTGGCGTTCCATCTTCAAATAACCCAATCGTAAGGTACCCTTCGTGACCGTTGACGGAAAACTTATGCGTCAAGGAATCGTGAGTTGGGGGCAAGGTCCTACGACCAGTTTGAGAAATGGAACACATGAGTTTTTCTATCGGCCGTCTACGACACGCAACTTGATTCTACAAGATGATGATGCAACTCAGACAAGATACTCATAGATTCATCCTGATTAGCAGACCTGTAATACAACGCAACAAACCCCGTTGATGAGCCGTTCCCAACTTGCCTTAGAGTTCCACCAGCCATTTTTAATCTATTACGAAGAGAATCTACATCCTTCGTCCGAATAACTACATCTTCTTCATCAAGGGTCATCGAAGCAATATTCAGTAGAGCTGCTGCTACTCTTAATTCGTGATAGCGAACAAGACGCAAAAGCCCGTCAGGCAAATCGCCATAGCCCGTTTTTAAGTCGTGAACAACAACATCCACCTCACGCTGGCTCTCGCACTGGGCAAGGCGACAGTACATTGAAAGCCGTCTTGAAGGAGCCGCAATACATACTGTTGGAATTGTTCCGGTTTCTCCAAGGTCAATCATGGTCTCTAGCAATGAAGTTTTCTTACCATCTTTCAAGCGCTGTACTGCCTGCTCAAGTAACTGGCAATACATTTCATACCCGACTGCTGCAATATGACCCGACTGCTCAGCACCAAGCAAATTTCCAGCTCCGCGAATTTCAAGGTCACGAAGAGCAATTTGAAACCCAGCTCCGAGCATTGAAAATTGTTCAATAGCGTGCAATCGTTTTCTTGCAGTGGTATTTACAAATCGATCACGTGGGAGGAGCAAAGTGCAATACGCCCGATGTTTGTACCTGCCAACTCTTCCTCTTAGTTGGTGCAAATCGGAAAGCCCAAAACGATCAGCATCATCAATGAACATTGTATTCGCACTAGGAATATCAATCCCCGACTCAATAATTGTTGTTGAAACTAATACATCTGCATTTCCTTGAACAAAATCAAGCATAACTTTTTCAAGAGCCCTAGGAGGCATCTGCCCATGACCAACAATAACGCGTGCCTCTGGAACAAGGTTTCTGATTTCTTCAGCTACCTCTTCGATATCGAATACTCTGTTATGAACATAAAAAACTTGCCCTTCGCGAGCTAGTTCCCGCAATATGCCATCTTTTACAAGTTGTGTATCCCAGCTTTTTATCTCAGTCACAACTGCCCTCCGATCAACTGGCGCAATCTGCAGAGAACTGATATCTCGAATCCCAAGCAATGCCATGTGCAATGTACGTGGAATCGGCGTTGCTGTAAGGGTTAATACATCGGCCTCTGCTCGCAATGCTAGAAGACGTTGCTTATGTTCAACCCCGAAGCGTTGTTCTTCATCAATCACAACAAGTCCAAGGCGACTGAAAAACACGTCCTTGCTTAATATACGATGCGTCCCGATTAGAATGTCTACTTCGCCCCTGGAAACCCGTTCTAATATTTCTTTCTGTTCAGCAGGCGTGTGAAACCGTGTTAATGATTCCACAACAAATGGATAATCTGCGAGTCGTTTTTGAATTGTCCGTTCATGTTGTACCGCAAGAACTGTTGTTGGAACAAGGATTGCAACTTGGCGCCCAGACTCGGCGGCTTTAAAAGCTGCGCGAATTGCTATTTCAGTTTTTCCAAATCCAACATCGCCACAAATAAGTCGATCCATTGGCCGAGAAGATTGCATATCAGTTTTAACTGCCGCTATCGCAACATTTTGATCTTCCGTTTCTTCCCACGGAAAACTAGATTCAAATTCCTGCATCCATTGTGTATCTTCGGGAAAGGCAATCCCCGGAGCAGACTCTCGAATTGCTTGAACGCGAATCATCTCATGCGCCAAATCTACAACTGCTCCTTTAGCTTTTACTTTTTGATTTGCCCAACGCGTACCGCCCAATGTTGAAAGTTCAGGGCGACCCTTAAAAGCACCAACATACCGTTGCACAAGATGAGCATGCGTTCCAGGGACATGAAGCAACTTTCCTCCTGCAAATTTAAGAGTTAGATACTCAATTTCTTCCTGCCCATCCAGATGTCGAATACCTAAATACTGTGCAATTCCATGGTCGCGGTGCACAACAATGTCATCAACATCAAAAGATGCCATTGCCTGACGCATTGTTTTTTGTTTTGAGCGAACACCACGTCTTAATTCGTACCTATGGAATATTTCGTGAGTTGGAACAATCGCAAAGTCATCGCCAAGCAAGAAACCCCTGTGTACAAAGGTTTCCACGACATGCAATTGTTGAGCACTTTCAAGTTCTTGTCCAGTTGTCATCAACTCTTTCATGCGCTCTGCCTCGCCAGATGTTCTGCAAGTAAGCAGAACGCTGCGAACCTTTGACATCTCGACCAATTCTGCGAGTGCTTCAGAAGCAACAGTTGAAAAAATTGGTAATGATCTCACTGGCAACTGAATCTCCACACCAACAGCGGGAGGTCCACTACAGCCAATAACACCAGATAACCTTCGAACCATCTCTGCTTGAACATCATCAAGATGTGCTAATTTCGAGGAGTCAGTAACACGATCAAAGTAACTCCTTGCCTGTTGTGAAATCTCGCCGGCATCATCCAGCACAACACACCACGAATTAGGAATGTGTTGGACAAGATTTGATTCGTTTTCTGTAGGTATCGAAGTTGTAAGAATTACTTCATCAATTACACAGTCAGACCCAAGTGACACGGGGTCAATTTCATTTATCGCCTCAATCGTATCGCCAAAAAAATCAAGACGCACAAATTCACCAGCAGCAGTTGCAATATCTAGAATGCCACCACGAAGTGCAAATTGAGAAGCTTCATCAACAGTTTCACGCCGTTCATACCCTGCATCAACAAGCCATTGCTGCAATTCACTTAGCGAGCATGAATCACCGAATTGGATTCGTCTAACAACCGACTTCACTTCTAAAGGTGAAGGGGTTTTTTGCATGAGTGCAGGAACGCTTGCAACTATTACGTTTGGCGCATGGCTACGTTGAAGTGAATCGAGCAAGGCATAACGCGTAGCGAGAATATCTTTTGCAATTTCTACTTCTAGAGCTGGAAACACTTCTACTTGTATTCCCAAATCTCGAAGCATTACGACACTTTCATCTGCATCATCTAGATGAGCCGTCACAAAAAGAACACTTCTTTTCTTGCACAATTCAGAAACCGCCATCGCTCCAAATGAACCACTCACTGGCCCCACTGTTACACATCCTTGCACGTCCATTAACGAAGACACTTCTTCAATTGCCGAGTACACATGTTTTCCGCTCATTGCGTTCTAGGCTCCGAAGTTGTCAGTAAGCGTAATTCATCAACCGTTTTTTTCCCAATGCCGTGTATCTGAAGTAAATCATCTGGTGATTCAATGGCATGTTCTTTTCGAAATTCAACAATCCTGTCAGCCATTGTCGGTCCAATTCCAGGGAGTAACTCTAGGACATCTGCCTGGTCAGTTTGAAGACATACCCTAAATGGCTCTACCGCAACATCCCCAGTATTAGGAATTGAATATGAAACAGAGAGGTATGCACAGTAGAGAATGAGCAGAATCGAAATCGGGGTTGCCCCAATACGTCTCACTCGTTTTCCTTGGTCGCATCTTTCCGTTTTGGCAGATTGAGCGGTCCCAAAGGCTTGCTCAGTCGCTTGCGCATTGCAAGGAGCTTGTCTAGGACTGCCCTTGGTTTTCCCTTCAGGGATATGAGTCCCGCTGTAGGAAGTTTCATCGTTTTGTAGTCGTATAAATCGGTCCATATCACAGAATCTACGAAGGGCTTACTCATTGCGATTGCAAACATCTGGGACGTCCACTGTTCTTGTCGCTCTTCATCCCAAGGGGATTTCCACCATCCGTAGTGTTCATGTATTGTCTTCGATGGAGTACCGAAATCCGAAATAATAATCGGAAAATCTAGATGCAGAAATTCGTCAAGTTTAGCGCTCATGAGCATAAGATCACGAGTTGCCCTTCCACCTTGCCCACCTATAAGAAACTGAACCCCCAGCGCATCGAGGGACACGCCCTCTTGAGCCAATCTTGAAAGGAATACGTGTGCGTTACATGAACCAGGAGTCGTAGCTACAAATTCTGAAAATGGCTCAGAAAGCTCAATCATCACTTTCGATCCTTGCCTGCCTTGCTTTACAAGAAGGCGAGCGGTCCGAACAAGGTCCACTAAATTTGGCAAAGATAATTTCACATATCTATTGAGATTTAACCCAGTGGCAACATTCCAAAAAAGAACTGCGGCGCCGTACCTTTGTACTACACGTTCGATATGGTCATAACATTTATCACGAAACAAAGAATAATCATGCTCTGTTTTTTTAACCCACTCTGGTATTCCATCCTTTGAAGTAAAGTCTAGCAATGGGCCAGCAATAATGTGTTTCTTGTGATCACGCGCCCACTTTACCCAACGATCAATAGAACCCCATTGAAAGACCCCTTCTTCTGGTTCAATCTCCGACCATTGCATTGGAATTTTTACAATATCAATAGTATTGCTTACAAGAGCTCGGAGCGGTTCATCAAATCTCTGAGATGCTATGTTTACACCAAGAGTTGAGTTTGAAGCATTTTTTGTAGCGTACCGACGGTGTAACAAAATTTGTGCATGCGCCATCGCAAGGCGTTCAGAAGCATCTATCGAAATTTCTAATGCACGTCTTGCCAAATCGTTTGCCTTATTTTGATCGGCGCACACAAGGGCTTTCGTAAAAATCGATCGAGATTCTTCCCAGCGTAGTACTGCGGGGTTGTCTTCAGAAAGATGAAAAAGACTCCAGTTTTCACTCAGTTCAAGGAACGACTTAATGCGATGCCTCGCCAATTCAAGTGAAAGCATGTATGGCTTAACTCGACGAGGAAGAATTGAAGTCTGGAGCATCAAGCGACCAGCATTTCCTGCATCGTACAATATGCCAATTGCGAAGTTTGCATGCCCCTGAGCGTCAGCAGTTATTATTCCATTTTCAATTGTTACCCTTCCCGGAATCACTTGATTATCTCTCGTGAGGAGATGAACGTTGACGAGTTTTTCGGCAATACTATTTTTGGAGCAAAGGGTAAAACGTATCATTTTAGTCTACAAGTATTGTAGTTTCCACTTCTTAGGATGTGTGGGACGCTACAATGCAAATCATGAACACAACTGAAGCCGCCGTTTATGAAACCCACCTTCCTTTCGAGCAGCGCCGCCAAGGCAAAGTCAGAGATATCTACCAAATCCCTGCAAAAAGTGGGCAAACTGGGATGGTTTTAATTATCGCAAGTGACCGAATCAGCGCATTTGATGTCGTTATGCCCAATCCTGTGACCGGAAAGGGTAGAGAGCTTACGACAATTAGTTGCAAGTGGTTTGATTTCATTCGGGATCTTGGAATAATTCAAGACCATTTAATTTCAACGAATCCAGAGGATGTGCCGGATCTTGACCCTTCACTCTATGACCAATGCGAGGGACGTATGATGCTCGGACGGGCTTGCGAAGTAATTCCTGTCGAGTTCGTAGTTCGCGGATATTTAGCTGGTAGTGGCTGGAAGGAATATCAAAACGATGGAACGGTTTGTGGGATTCCACTCCCTCAGGGATTACAACTTTCAAGTAAATTGCCTGAACCAATATTCACGCCCGCAACAAAAGCTGTTGAAGGACACGACGAAAACATTGATTTTGAAACAGCGTGTGAAATTGCAGGACGCGATGTGATGGAACGTTTGCGAGCTGTCTCTCTTGAAATGTATACAAAGGCAGCAGAGTATGCAGCAGAGCGAGGCATCATTCTTGCGGATACAAAATTTGAATTTGGATATGCTCTTGATGAAGCAGGCAATCCAACCAATGAACTGCTCTTGATTGACGAAGTGCTCACTCCAGATAGTTCACGGTTCTGGCCAGCAGACGAATACGAAGTTGGACGAGAACAAGATAGTTTCGACAAACAGTATGTACGTAATTGGCTTGAGACAATAGTCGCCTCTGGCGACTGGGACAAAACACCTCCCGGTCCTGAACTTCCATCCGAAATCATCGAAGGCACAGTCGCCCGATACCGCGAAGCCGCAACCCGACTATTTCATTAAACTTCATTAAACTTCATTAAACGACCCGCTGGACAGTTTTTATTCTGCCGCTTGCACGGTATTACGAAGCAGCATTGCAACTGTCATCGGTCCGACGCCGCCTGGAACGGGGGAAATGAATCCAGCAACTTTTTTGACCGCTTCAAAATCGACATCACCAACCGTACATTTTTTCCCGTCTTCACCAACAATGCGATTGATACCAACATCAATCACAACTGCGCCTTCTTGCACAATATCAGCGGTAACTAAATTGGGTACCCCAGCAGCCGTCACAAGAATATCTGCGTTTCGTGTTAATGTTTCTTGGTTTGGAGTATGTTCGTTCGTCGAAATTACAGTCGCTTCCGCCTGCATCAATAAGACTGCGACTGGCTTGCCAACAATGGTACTTGCCCCAACACAAACCGCTTGCTTGCCTCGAATCTCTATGCCAGTCGATTCAATCATCTCCATCACAGCGAGTGCCGTGCATGGCACCAAACTCCGCCGCCCAAAAACAATATTGCCAATATTCGCAGGATTCACGCCTTCAACATCTTTGTCAACATCAATCATAGTTTGAATTGCGTCGGCATCCACTTGCTCTGGTAGCGGCATGTGCACCATAATCGCGGTTACCATCGGATTTCCGTTAAGCTCATCAATTGTCGCCATCACATCTTTTTGGGTTGCTGAGTCGGGCAATTCATGTAAGTTATATTCAATCCCAACAGCGTTACATGCTTTCTCCTGATTGTCAGCATATAAATGTGCTCCCTGATCTCCTCCAACAAGAACGGCATCAAGCCGAACACATTTTCCACGGTCTTTCAAACCTTCCACCCGAACTGCAAGGATATCCTTCACCTTAGCCGCCAAAGCGCGTCCATCAATAATCGTTGCTTCTGCCATGAAGTGGCAGGATACCAACGATACAATACCTTGATGAGCACAGATCACCCCTTCTTAGCAATTACTGTCGGTAATACCCGAACTTCAATCGCAACCTTCAAAGAAAATGCGATCGATGAACTCTCCTCTTTCAAATCATCTGCCACAAGTGACATTGTTGAACAAGCATTGGTGTATTGGAATGAACTTGATGGTGAAAGCCCACAAATCGTGATGGCATCTTCAAATGAAACCGCTGGATACGCAATAAAAGGCATGCTCGCGGACCAGACTTCGAAACAAATATGGAATGTTGGCGAAGATGTCCCCGTTGCAATTGGAAGGCATCTTGACCCTGAGACAATTACAGGCGTCGATCGCCTTCTAAACGCAGCTGCTGCATGGGAATTATCAAATCAAGCATGTATCGTGGTCGATGCTGGCACCTGTGTTACTGTAGATTTTGTTGATGGCGATGGCACCTTTCACGGGGGAGCAATTGCTCCAGGCGCGAGAATGCAATTACAAGCAATGCACAATGGAACAACCGCCCTTCCAGATGTTGATTTTGAACGACCACTTCGAGAAGCATTCGGCAAGAACACCGCCCAAGCAATGCTGCAGGGAGTCTTCCACGGAATTCAAGGCATGGTCCGCCAACTCTCGGAGCAATACGCCTCTCGATACGGCGCCTATCCAAGCATTCTTGCAACTGGTGGTGACGCAAAAGTCCTTTTCGAAGAGGACGATATTATTGAGCAAATTATTCCTGACTTGCAGTTGCAAGGCATTGCAATTTCAGTCAAACACGCAATGACTATCGAAGAAGATGTCTAAGAGAACCTGGACGTTACTCACGCCTCCTAGTCAAGGTGCGATTGCAATCATTCAATTAGCAGGAAATGTCACGACTACCCTTTCCCAAATCACAAGCCGATCAAATTGGATTGATGGCAGACTTTACCTCGTTGACATTCTAGGAATCGATGAGGCGGTTGCTGTACAAATCAACAACCAACTCGCGCATATTATGCCTCATGGCGGAATGCAAATCCTTCGTAAACTTGCCAAGCTCTTTAGCGAACTTGACATTGAGCAAACAGATGAACCACAGTTTCCTGAAGCACAAGACGAAATCGACTCTGCGATGCTCAGAACACTTTCAATTGCAGAGAGCCAGCTTTCAGTCGAGTTACTTCTTAAACAGCCGGATAAATTGCGAGGCGTAACTCCATTAGAAGACGACCTAAACCGAGCGACAATTCTGAACCATCTTATTTACCCGCCGAAAGTTGTTTTGCTTGGCTCACCAAATACGGGAAAAAGCACATTGATGAATTCGCTCACTAAACAGGACACCTCGATAGTGCACGACCTTCCGGGTGCAACTCGCGATGCAGTTGGCGCAAGAATAAATTGCGGCGGGCTTGTCCTTGACTTGTACGACCTTCCCGGTTTTCGCGATTCCGATGATGCCATCGAACAAGAAGCAATAACAATTGCAAAAAAAATCATGACCGAAGCCGTTCTAACAATTCTTATCGCAGATGAGACGCACGATTGGTTTGAAACAGACAATCACGCAATACGCATTGCTACAAAATCAGATATCAAAGACAAAGCAGACTCAGACCTTTGCGTCAGCGCGCACACTGGCGAAAACATGGAAGCACTCACGCAACTTATTCGCGATGCAATTGTTCCTCCGAAAGTTCTTAAAAGCGACAAGCCGTGGTTTTTTCCAGGCAGTTACAGTCCAACCGACGAGTAACCACAATCCACGTACAAAACTTGCCCCGTAACACCCGAAGACATATCGCTAAGCAAGTAGACCGCAGAGTTACCAACATCTTCACCCGTTACATTTCGCTTGAGTGGCGCTTTTTCTTCAACCCAGTCAAGAATCGAACTAAACCCGCCAACTGCCATAGAAGACAACGTTTTCAGGGGTCCGCCACTAATCGAGTTCACACGGATATTTTTTTCGCCTAGTTCCATTGCAAGGTACCGAGTCGCCGATTCAAGCGCACTTTTCGCAACACCCATGACGTTGTAGCCGGGTACTGCTTTGACAGCCCCTAAGTAACTCATCGAAATAATCGAGCCACCATCTTTCATAAGGGGCGCGGCTCTATTCGCCATTGCCATCAATGTGTACGCACTGATATCGAGCGCTTGCGTATAAACCTCGCGAGGTGTTGCTGCAAATTTGCCCTCTTTGAGCCAATCCTTATCTGCAAAGGCAATCGAGTGGACTAAAAAGTCGATTTCGCCAAGATCGCTAAAAACCTTGTCCAAGTCCTCGTCGCTTCCAGCATCCATCGAGATGAGTGTAGGATTTTCAACGCCAATTGCTTCGATTGCTTTTCGAGCGCGCCGCTCCATCTTTTCACCGGGAAGGTGAGTAAAAACACATTCGGCTCCATTTTCTACGAGCGATTTTGCGATGTACCAAGCGTAACTTCGTTCATTGGCGATACCAACAACGAGACCTTTTTTGCCTTGCATAATTGTCATGGCGAGCATGATACCCTCACAAACGACTCAGGGCTATACAGAGTATAATTTGCGTCCCTACCCAAGCGCGTGTAGCTCAATTGGATAGAGCATCGGCCTTCGAAGCCGAGGGTTGGGGGTTCGAGTCCCTCCACGCGTGTTACCCCCCCGAAAAAACTATCCAAATACAATCCCTCGGGAAAGTTTATTTCTTGGGGTCGATTGGCTTTTGAACGTGTTTGCTAATCACAATCCAAGCAGTCGGCAAAATCACCAAAAGTAATCCGAAAATATGCATTCCATTAATATGTGCATGGTGTAAGAAAATGTCCATGATGTACGCAAAGACAACTGCAACAATTATGATGACCGCTGTTGACATCGAACCAACAATAATTGCAACTTTTGCTTGAAGAATTTGAAAAAAAGTTGCCCCTCCGCCAATAATCAATAGCAACGTTATTCCTTTTGCATCCAAAATCGTATCGAGTTTGTGATGGCCACCAGAAAAGAAAAAGACGATTGCCCCAGAAATCAATACCATTACTGAAAAGTGCAACGCGATGATAGTAGGAGGAACATCTTTCAAAGAACGAAGCAAAATAACTGCTGCACCTCTTAATATTGTAATCACGATGAGCAATGCTACAACGGACAAACTATCTGGTGGTTTTGCTGAGACAAGTATTACCACTCCAATCGTAGCGAGCAGCCCTGCAATCCAAAACCGAAAGAAGTAACGGTATCCAAACCAAAAAATACAGAGAACTGCAACCCAAATTGGTTGGGTACTTGTAATGGCAATTGCATCTGCTGGAAGTATCTTTGAGACGGCAAAATAAATACCAAACAAAAACACTGCATTAAACCCATTTCGAATCGTCAACAATTTATTACGGTAAGTAAATTGATTTAAGCACCGCCATGCCAGTGGCACGCCAACAATAGTCCCAAAGAGTCCCCTTGTTAATACGGCTGATTGCCAGTCAAGATCACGATCTAGTACACTCGTTGCTTCCATTATTAACGCAAGCAACAACCCAGAAATAACGATTAGCATGAAGCCCAACCCTTTTGGTTGCGCTTTTGTTTCCTCTACCATCTTCCCCATTCTACTCTTTCCGTATCAGATATGAGTATGTTGTAGTGTCATGAATCAGATCATGACACATTTGCTTAGTACACCGTCTTCACCTGAAAATCTACTCATTGAGGAGAACAGCCATCGCTTTAGGGTCAAATAGAATGATATTAGCGGAAGATGATAGTGCAATAACTATCTTCTAAGTGCGTCAAAGGACGATAGAAGAAACAAGAATCTAAAACCTAAGATACAGCCCAGTTGCGATATCCACGCACGATGCTTGAATGCTCTAAAGGAAGAAACGCCATGAATTCAGAACGACTCAACAATATTGAACTTGAACTTAGCACACTACGAAAAAGTGTACGAAGATGGAGGGCCGCCTCATGGATGCTTTTGATTGGCGCTGGGTTGTTTGCGGCAAATGCTGCTGGCCCAACCGTACTCGATCACCTTGTTGTAAATCGAATTGATGTTCTTGGAGCAGAAGGAACCCCAGTTGTTTCAATCGCTCAAACTGACGATGGCGGACGGTTCGATTTATACAACCATAGTGGAGTCAATTTGCTTCGACTATCTGGCACTTCTAGCGGTGGCGACCTTGCAGTCTGGGATGACTCAGGAACAAATGTCGCAGGCATTTGGTCAACACCAAATGGTGGCACGTTCTCTTTATGGAATCAAGATGGCGAAGAGCTTTCGCAATTTGCAAGCGGAGCATTAACACTTAGTGGTGCAAATGCTTCACTTCATATTCAGAATGAATTTGGATTACCCGTTGCAGTGGTTGCAAGTGACCCGAGTGGACATGGACGATTTCAAATTGCTGACCGAGATGGCAACGTCGTTTCTGAAATGAGAATGCTTCCAGGTGGAGGTGGTGGCGTTGTTGTGAACACATCTTCTGGCAAAAAGATGGGCGTCCTTGCTGCATCCGATGACGGTGGACTTTTGAATTTGTATAACGCATACAACATTCCTATTTTTGTAGCTTCAACAGTTGGAGATACTGGAGGTGGCGCATTAAGCATTGCTAACCAACGAGGCATTTCTGTTGCCACAATGAAATCGGATGAAGAACATCGCGGGTTTATTGAGATAAAGGATGAAGATGGAAACGGTGCTCGGAGGATGCGACCACTTCGTGGCTACTCGCCGTGAATTTCAAGAATGTTGACTGTACCATCTTCAAGTTCTTCAGCAAACTGTAATTCTTTCAGTGCTTCAAGAGCAGCAAGCTGTTCTGCTTGTTTTTTCGATGGTCCCCATTTTGAGGTATATCGTTTTCCGCCAAGCTCAACGCATATTTCAAAACACTTAGCGTGGTCAGGGCCTTTTTCATCTAGGACAACGTAGGCGGGTGCAAAGCCAGCTATCTTTTGCCCGACCTGCTGAAGGACGGATTTATAATTATCTTGGTGAGTTGAGGACGCGGCTTCTTCGATTCTCTCGCTGATGGTTTGAAGGACAAATTTCTGGGCAACCTCAAAGCCACTATCTAAGTAAATAGCTCCAATGATTGCTTCATACGCAGCTCCAGATACTGAAGCTGGTAGGTTTCCAGCGCCCATCCCCTTTCCAACTCGTAAAATGCGATATAAGTCAAGTTCAAGGGCTATTTCAGCACAAACTTTCCGGCTTACGACTGTAGATTTCACTTTTGTCATGTCCCCTTCCTCGAACTCAGGGTACCGCTGAAACGTGTCGTTGCAAACGACAAATCCTAGGACAGCGTCCCCAAGAAACTCAAGCCGTTCATTGCTTTGATGGCGCTGATCTACAGCCGAGGAATGGGATAAAGCTTGTTCTAGGAGGGTTTTGTCCTTGAACGTATACTGAATAATGCTCTGAGCTAATTCGATCCAATCGTTATCCATAAGGTGATAAACCACTGATAGGGTGTAGGAATGGCATTGTACAACCCTTGCAGAGAAATGTCGTGTGAGGTATGATGTGCGACTCGGATTAAAATCCGAATCAGGAGTTTCTCAATGGCTGTTCATTATCCAAGACGTAATAGTAAGATCAAACGTGCTCGATCCATAGGATTCCGTGCTCGCATGAAAACGAAAAATGGTCGCAAGATTATTTCTCGACAACGTCGTATTGGACGTAAAATCAGTTAACCCACCAGTTGGATGAATTGTAAAAGGGCACATTTTAGGTGCCCTTTTATTTTGGGTTTTGTTACAAATTGCATTAATTTTCGCACCTTCTTCTAATCAGAGCCAAAATTGGCGTATGGTTACATTGCAGGTGGCATTTGGTGCCCATGTTCTAGGAACTCTACAATGCATTTCTTAGTCGACTCAAGATCACCTGAAGTATCAATCCCGCACGTGCCAAGTTCTGCATACATTGGCAACCGAGACAGACGCATCTCGGTATCATCAGCAGACAACTCGGGTCGATCGCAACTACGCGCAAGACGGTCTGCAGTGACATTTTCACTCGCAGTTAAATTAAAAACAACATCACAAACTGCAATTGCTTTGGCAACATTCGGGAGTAATGGCGCTCCCCCGCCAAGTGAAACTACAGCGTCTTGCTCTAATAATTCTGGGATGAGATGAAGTTCAGCTTCCCGCCAACCTTCTTCACCCACGGCGTCCCATGCCTCCATCACAGTTTGAAATCCTAAGAATCCAAGAACTTTCTCATCCGTATCAACAAATGGTAAATCTAGTTCATCTGCGAGCCACTTTCCAAGTGTCGATTTTCCAGAACCTCGGAATCCAATAAAAACAAACGTAGACATGCTTCCATGGTATGCTCACAGCGCAATGTGTGCCAACCATTTCCAAATATTGAAAAACGAGGACGTTCCACTCGATGGGCTTGCCGGCAAAAGCGTTTCTATCATTGGATACGGCAATCAAGGAAAAGCACACGCTTTGAACCTTCGTGATAGCGGCTTAGACGTAGTCATTGGTGCAAGGAATCCAGACAAAGCTAGAGAAGATGGTTTTACAGTGCGTTCAATCGCCGATTCGTCTTCCTCTGAATTGGTAATCATCGCCTTACCTGATGAAATACAAAAAAATATCTACACCAAGGACATTGCCCCGAATCTAATTCAGGGAGCAACACTTGGCTTCATCCATGGATTTGCAATCCACTTTGGCCAAATTGACCCACCAGCTGGAATCGGGGTCGTCATGGTTGCTCCAAAGGGTCCGGGAATTACAGTCAGACAAAAATATCTTGAGGGCTCAGGAGTGCTCACCCTTCTTGCTGTTGAACGAGAAAACTCGACCCAGACTGCTCGCGAACTTGCCCTTGGCTGGGCGGCTGGTATTGGGTCATCACGACTCGGCGTATTGGAATCAACCTTCAAAAATGAGACCGAAACTGATTTGTTTGGTGAGCAATCGATAATTGTTGGTGGACTCGCAACGCTCATTCAGGCCTCGTACGAAACACTCGTTGATGGCGGATATCCACCCGAACTCGCCTATATTGAATGCTGCCACGAAGTAAAGCAAGTTGCTGACATTATCCACGAACGTGGCATTGCAGAAATGATGAAAGCAATTAGCAACACCGCGGAAATGGGCGCTTATGAAGCAATGGATCTTCTTGATGACGAACATCTTCGTAATAAACTTCGTACTCTCTTAAACAATGTCCAAGATGGATCATTTGCAAAACGACTCGTCAAAAACGAGATTCACAACAAGAGAGAGGAACTTCGAAACCATGAAATCGAAAAAGTTGGCAAGGAAATCCGAAGTGTCATGCACCAAGATGACGATTAGTGCGTGATGGATTATTTTCAGGCTATTATCTTTGGCATTGTTGAAGGATTGACGGAGTACATCCCAGTCAGTTCGACTGGGCACCTTATTCTTGCAAAATCTTTCATGGGGCTCACCGAGAAAGCAATCGACCCGTACCTCATTGTCATCCAAAGTGGCGCCATTCTTGCCGTCCTTGGGCTCTACAGAAAACGTGTTGCCGAAATGATTCGTGGTCTTCTTGGCAAAAACACCATTGGCTTGAAACTTGCAATTAATCTTATTATCGCATTCTTGCCTGCTGCAATCTTTGGTTTACTTTTCGATGACGCAATCGACGAATGGCTCATGGGAACAACACCTGTAATATGGGCATTAGCAATCGGAGGGGTTCTCATGTTATTCGCAGCAAGGTGGCAACGAAGTGCTTTCCATGAAGGAAACGATTCAATGAGTTTTATTGATATTGAGCACCTTAGTTGGAAAAGAGCACTGATCATCGGGCTTGTTCAATGCCTTGCAATGTTTCCGGGAACAAGCAGGTCAATGGTAACGATAGTTGCCAGCATGGCTATGGGGATGAAACCAAAACATGCAGCAGAGTTTAGTTTTTTGCTTGGGTTGCCAACTCTTGGTGGCGCAACTGTCTTTAAACTTTTCAAGGACTCAGACACACTCTCTACACTCTCTGTTGGACCAATGATAATTGGAATCATTGTTGCTTTCATAGCAGCAGCCCTAGCAATCAAATGGCTCGTTGCATATTTATCAAAACACGGGCTAGCACTTTTTGGTTGGTACCGAATCGCACTTGCAATCATTGTTGCAATTTATTTTTGGGGTGGAAAAAGCGAAGAAAGAACTTCCGATGTTGGCGCTGCAACTTCTTCAATCGTAGTGCCTGTCACTTTTGAGAAAGACCACTGCCCAGCGTTTCCAGTTGCAATCCAAGAAACTCCATCGACAATCACAGGACCAACTGCAGATTGCCACCGACCAGTTTTTATCTCTTGATCATTGTGCATTAGCGACCATTGCAATCCGTTAATGTCGCCACCCGAAGAGACCCGCCAATAGACTTGACCTGCGCCTGGGAGATTCACGACGGTCGGCTTTGGAAACAAGGTGCCACCGAGAGCCCATGCAAGCAAACCAGCCATCACAAAGAATATGGCTACTTTAATAAGCAATGAACGAAAACCTAGTGCGAGCTGACCCATAGATTAGGGATTTTACCCTGAAAGCGATGCCATGAGTTGAGCTTCATCCCAAACTTCCACACCCAAATCTTGTGCCTTTTTTAACTTAGAACCTGCCTTTTCCCCTGCAATAACAATATCTGTTTTACTCGATACCGAGCCAGTCACTTTTGCCCCGCGTTGTTCAAGTTCCTCGGTCAATTGTTTTCGCTCCCATTGTTCAAGAGTACCCGTAATCACGATTACTTTATCTGTGAACGCAGGATCCACTGAAACAGTTTCAGAACTCTTAAGTTGTACTCCAACATCTGCAAGACGTGAGAATAATTCTCCGCCTTGCGAACTATGAATTGCTTTGTGCAATGTCTCCGCGGTAATCAGACCAAAGTCATCAAGTTCGACAAAATCCTCTACAGTTGCTTGTTTCAACAAATCAAAGTTCGCATATTTCTTTGCGACAACTTTTGATGTAGCACGGCCAATGAGCCGAATACCAACACCCGAGAGTACTCTTGCGAAACCTCTAGTTTTACTGTTTTCTATTGCGTCAATCAACGCCTCTGCTGACTTTTGCGCAAAACCCTCAAGAGGCACCAAATCGTCTGCCGTAAGCTTGTACAAATCTGCAAAATGTTTCACCAAGCCAGCATCGACAAGTTGATCAACAACTTTTTCACCCAATCCATCAATGTTCATCTGGTCGCGAGCAGCAAACCATTTCACTTTTTCACGGAATTGAGCTGGACATTCAGGATTAACGCAATACAGTTTCGGACCTTCCTTTTCAACTGGTCCATTGCACACAGGGCAACACTCCGGCGGTTGAATTGGGACTTGTGAACCATCTCGATTGCTCTCCTTAACACCAACGACTTGCGGAATAATTTCTCCAGCTTTCTCAACGACAACCGTATCGCCAACACGAATATCTTTGCGGTGTATTTCATCAATGTTATGCAACGTGGCGTGTTGAACGGTCGTGCCAGCAAGTTGAATGGGCTCCATAGTTGCTCTTGGCGTCAACGTCCCATTCTTTCCAACTTGCCAGTTCACATCACTAAGTTTCGTAAGTCCTTGCTCGGCAGGATATTTAAATGCTATACACCATCGTGGTGATTTTGAGGTGCCACCAAGTTCTTCTTGCTTTGCAAACGAATTCACCCGAATGACCATCCCATCAATTGCGAAACCCATCGACTGACGCTGGGACTCGAATTTCTCGACAGTTTTCACGATTTCATCAGCACTTCCACAGGTCGACACTTTGTCAGAAACTGGAATTCCAAATCCTCGAAGTGCATCCGTAAATGTTGACCAATAAGATGGCGCATTTTTCCAAAGAATCTCTCCTTTTCCATGAGCAAGGAATGCCAACTTTCGTTGGGCAACTTTTTTGGGGTCTAAACTTTTTAGAGTTCCTGCAGTTGCATTGCGAGCATTTGCAAAAAGTTGTTCGCCATCAATTTCACGCTGCGCATTGATTGCATCAAAACTTTTATTTGGCATAAAAATTTCGCCACGAACCTCGAGCAGTTCAGGCGCTCGATCTCGCAACTTTAAAGGGATTGAACGAATCGTTTTTACTTGAGCAGTTACATCATCGCCACGCTCGCCATCGCCACGAGTAACACCTGAAACAAGAAGTCCATTTTCGTAACGTAATGAAATAGCAACACCATCTATTTTAGGATCACAAGTGCATTGAATGTCTCCACCGAGTTTGGCATACCACTGGCGTAAATCGCTCACAGTGTAAGTATTGTCAATTGATTGCATTGGAACGGCATGTGGTACTGTTTGAAAACCCTCAACTGGCTCGCCACCAACTCGATGCGTTGGGCTGCTGGAATCATGAAACTCTGGATGATTCACCTCAAGCGATGACAATTCCGTAAGCAAACGGTCATATTCCGTATCAGACATTGTTGGCATCGCTTCGACGTAATAGTCATAATTCGCTTGATCAAGCAGGGTTCTAAGTTCTTGAATTCGTTCCAGAGCACTCATTGATGTAGAGGATAATGCCCTTTATGGCACTCTGCCGATAATTGCCGAGTGACTTTGCCACGCTTTGCCATAATCCTCATACTCTCGATTGTCCAGATTGCTCTTGGAGACCTACAAGGGGAAGCTGAGAAAATCGTAGCGACGACGGACCTCAAAAAAGGGACGGCTTCCGTCTGCGTAATTGACACTGCAACTGGCAAAACAATAATTGAAATAAATGAAGATATGAGCATGATTCCAGCGAGCAATCAAAAATTGCTCACAACTGCCGCTGCCCTTCATCTCTTAGGCCCTTCGTTTACATTTCAAACAAAATTGCTCAAAGATGGTGACAATCTCATCGTTGTAGGTGATGGTGACCCCACATTTGGAGACACCTCCCTTCTAGGAATCACTGATTGGTCAAAAGAACGTTCGATTCTAGAAGCCCAACTCAAACCATGGGCTCAAGCCGCTAAAAATGCTGGCATCACATCGGTTGAGACACTTTACATTGATGATCGTATTTTTGACCAAACCTTCACGCATCCATCTTGGCCTGCAGACCAAATTGATCGCTGGTATTGCGCACAAGTAGCGGGCATAAATTATCACCTTAATGTTATTCATTTTTACCCTGAGCCCTTGCGAGGAACACATGCAAGTTTAGGAAAATATGCTCCGGCAATGCCATGGATTACCATACAGAATAAAACCACTTCTAAAACTGGAAAAAAATATTCATCTTCTTTTTGGGTTTCTCGATCGCCTGACACAAACAAGATGAGCGCACGAGGCAACGTGAATGCTGTTCACACCGAGCCAATAAAAATTCCGTTCCATGACCCATCGATGATTTTTGGCAACACTCTTGCAACAGCTCTTCGGGCACATGGTATTTCAGTTAAGACAGTAAAAAGGGTTGAAGCCGACGCACCGAGCTCCTCTGGCAAAGTGCTCTACATTCATAAAACTCCAATTGAACAAGCGCTACAAAGAAGTAACAGAGATAGCCACAATTTGTATGCCGAGGCTTTGCTGAAAAGACTTTCTGCGTATGCAACAGGCACACCCGGTTCCTTTGATACAGGTTCTGCCGCTGTAAAAGCGGTTGTAATTCAACGACTCGGCGCCGAGCAACAAGGGCTCTTTCCTGCTGATGGTTCTGGTATGAGTAGAGATAATAAAGTAAGCGTAAAGACACTTGCTCGTTTGCTTGAATCGTTTCGTGTTGATGAACTGCAGGGAAAGGCGCTCGTTGCGTCACTAGCTACACCTGGAAATGGAACGTTAAGAAGTCGTTTCAAAAAAATCAAACTCGAAGGGGCTACCGTTCATGCGAAGAGTGGATATCTCAGAGAGGTTTGCTCGCTTAGTGGCTACATTATTTTCGATAACGGAAGAGCCCCACTTGTGTTTAGCATTATCGCAAACGGCGTAAAGGGAACAGTAAAAGAGGCGAAGAAAATGCAAGAACGCATCGTCTTCGCCTCTTGGGTTGAAGTTTTGAAAAATTAATTTGGATGATCAGGATGATCAGGATGATCAGGATGATCGGGATGATCAGGATGATCAGGATGATCGGGGTGGTCAGGATGATCTGGTTTTGCTGTGGATTTTCCTGAAAGCGCTTTTCTAACAGACTTCTTCAAAGTCTCGATCATATCTGGACTAAACCCAACATGAGACTCAACAATGTTGCCCTTTCCATCAATAATAAACGTTGCAGGGATACCTGATACGCCATACTCTTTTGTCAATGAATCGGAACCACTCGCCATGAGCACTGTTGTTGCATATTTATTCTTTGACCAGAACGTCTGAACGGTCTCTTTCACTTTTGCATCGTCGCCTCGTTCCCAAACATTTACTGCAAATACTTTAACGTTGAGTCCTTGTTCTTGAACCCAAGCATCAAATTCATTGAGTGCAGGAAGACCCTTCTTACATGGACCACACCATGTTGCCCAGAAGTCAAGCACAACCACTTCTCCCTTCAAATCAGAAAGTGTGACATCACCTGAACCATCTAGTTTTGAGAGTGTAAAGTCGGGAGCACTCTTTCCATCTAACGATTCTTCCTCATCCATTGATTCATAAATAGCTTCCATAGAATCGAATTTATCACGGTCACCAGCATCAAAAGACACTGGAGGAATATCTTTCACAAAAGATATGTCTGAAACCGCCTTCATTTCCATAGCAGGAAAACCGGGTTGGGATACGGTAATCACAATTTGTGAAATCGTATTGGAATCTGATACGTAAACTGAGTTTATCCCTACCAGCGACTGAATAGTAATAATACTCGAGCCATCTTCTTCTGAAACTCCGCTGATACCTGCACCAGGCATTCCCATAGAGAGTGCTGAAATCCAATCTGCAGGATCGTCACTCTCGCGAAGTGCGATTGTCCACAAACCAGGCATTCCCTGTGGTCCGAACGCTCCGGATAATCCTGACATGAATGTTTTTGCATCTCGCTCAATGTAGGCATCATCAAGATCGTCTATCTCTATAAACACTTTGCCATCTTTCCAGACAGCAGTCATTTGCTCTTGAGCAACAATCTTTCCCATCTTGGAGTCGACGGATGTGGTTAATGTCATTGTTTCTGACTCTTCGTCGGGCATCATTGCTGGCATCGTAACTGAAACAACTTCAGAAATTGCAGTTGCACCTTTATACGCCTCGTGGACCTTTGTTAGTAACTTGGTTGCTTTAGCTGTGGCTTCTGCTTTATCCTTGGCGTCTGCATCTGGGTGCTCAGGATGATCAGCAGGGTGCTCAGGATGATCAGCAGGATGATCTGGATGCTCCGGTTGATGATCTGGATGTGCAAGGGCGAATGGGGATATCGCAAGTGCTGCAATAATGGGAAGTAATTTCATAAGTAACTCCAATTTAAGTTTCCGTAAGTGAGGTTGAACAGGATACCAGAGAACACTAGAGAGCATGTAACATTGTTGATATTCGTTGTTTTTCAATCGGATGTTCAAAATTAGGGGCTATTTCTTCCATTGGAATTAGCACAAACAATCGTTTGTGGGATTCAGGGTGCGGAATAATGAGATCCTCTTCATTTATACTGTGACAACCATAAAAGAGGATATCTATATCAAGAATTCGTGGCCCCCACTTCTCTCCACGTACCCTTCCTTGGGAAGCTTCGATTGCAAGGCAAACTGAAAGTAACTCGCGGGGCTCATGCTCCGTATGAATCTCAATGACTTGGTTCAAAAATTTCCCTTGTTCAATTGCTCCAACCGGCTCGGTTTCGATTACTGAACTCTGTTGAACAACCAGTATGTTTGGATCGTTGCGAATTGATTCAACCGCAGCTGAAAGGTATTTAGTACGGTCACCAAGATTGCTACCTAAGCCAAGAAATACATTCTGTTGCTTCATGAAATTGACTTGTCCGAAAGCATTTCGCATAACAATTGCAATGCTGCGATGACTGCTTGTTCTCGAACTTCGTTTCTAGTTCCGCTGAATAAAAATCTTTTTACTTGTACTTCGCCATCCACAACACAGCCAATAAAAACCGTTCCAACTGGTTTAAGATTCGTTCCACCACTTGGACCTGCAATTCCGGTAGTGCTAAGTGCAACAGTTGCTCCACTCTTGAGTGCGGCTCCCTGGCACATTGCTGTTGCAACTTGCTCCGAAACGGCTCCATGCTCTTGCAACATTTCTTCTGGAACACCTAGCTGAGTTATCTTCATTTCGTTGGAATATGTTATCCAGCCACCGGCGTACCACTTGCTTGCACCAGAAATAGCAGTTACACATTCTGCGAGAAGTCCACCCGTACACGATTCCGCAGTTGTAAGAAGTTCACCCCGTTGCTGCAATACCTTTCCAATATTTCCTACTCCAAGAGCCACTACTCATTCACTTCAACAATAGTTGTGTAATTGTGCTTGAAAAACTTAGCTGCGTTTTGTTGCAATGAGTAAGCCCCTCGATCTTCTGGGTGCCATAATCCATCGCTTTCCCACTGATCTCGAAGCCAACCATATTTCAGGGTTTTTCGATTATCCAAAGTGTCCATCGATAGATTCGTATCTTCATTCGTAGGAATCGCTGGCATTGCATCAAATAATTCAAGCATCGAAGAAAGCTCTTCATCATCTACATCTTTAGCAGTGACGATTGTTGAGGTCTCTGGATATGCTGGGTGCGAAAGAATTGCTTCCCATGCTTCGATGAGTTCATCATGTGTATCCATTGCCATCGCACTAAAAATTGGCGCAATAAACGCACGCATGTTTCGGTCTGGATATGGTGCAGGACGTGCCGTTTCGTATGGGTTTACTTGATCGACCATACGATCCATAAAATGAGTATACATTTCCCGTCGAACTGGCATTCTGCGAAGTTCAAAAGTATCTGGACCAAGTTTATCCTTACTTTCATCGTCTACCTTGAATTGCCACAGCGATTGAGCTTCTCGGGTCAAGCAATATTCGATAAAACGCATTGCCAATTCCTCGTTTGGCGCCCCTCTCAAGAGCGAAATCGGATCTGGGTCAATCATTGTAGCACTTGGCGGATCAATATATCCAACCCGATCACCGCCCCCACTACTCTTTACTGCTTGAGATTGATACCGACCATAAAAGTCAATACATACACCCATCGCTGCATCCCCTTGGCTGACATCTACAGGTGGTTTTAAACTACTTGCAGAAAAATAACGTGCATTTGCTGCTGCTCTGCGCAATACTTGCCAGCCACGTTTCCAACCAAGATTTTTTAAGATTGCTTCAAACGCTGTCGTAACTGAACCAGATTGGGCTGGGTTTACGAGTGCTAACCTTCCAAGCAGTTCTGGATTACACAACGCTTCCCAACTTGTTGGAAATTCAATATCCAAAGTTTGAAGAACTTCATTGTTGTACACAATTCCAAAACCTGAAAGTGCAAGGCCATGCCAATATCCATCTGGATCATAAATTGAAATATCGCCGATGACATTTACGCCGTACACTTCATCAAGAATATCTTGATCAATTATTGCTGGGACACTTATTGTTGTTGAAACTTCTTCACCTTCAAAATTTGATTCGATTGTTTTCTTGAGCACTCCGTGTTCATACGAACCACCGCCAAACACTAGATCTGCTTCGCCACCAGGTTCTTTCCCCGTTTCAAGAGCGTGTTTGTACTGCGAAATCAGCATACGACGAATTTCACTCGTACCGCCTGGAACAGACCAAACAACTTGGGCTGGCTTCTGAAATTTTTCTTGATGCCATTTTGAAAATCCAGCACCAAACTCATGGCGGATTTGCTCATTGTGCGGCGAGATAATAATGACCTTTGCTGCATCAGTTGGTATCTCAACATAATCGCCACGGAAAAAAAGTGGAACTCCAAATAAAATTGCGAGGCAAACACCAATCACAATAACTGCTGTTTTATTCATACAACCCCATTAATTTCTAATTCACTTGCGAGTTGTTTTGCAGCGAGAGAAATGTTTTCTTGCCAATCATTTGTCCCCTGAGGATATATCACGCTCCGACTCGCAGTGGCGAGGGCTCCATGTCCATCAGCAAAACACTTTGAAACCATTTCTGGAGTAGCTCCCTGAGCGCCGATGCCGGGCATTAAAAACATTCCGTGTGGCATGCGTTCCCTAAGAACCAGTGCCTCATCTGGCTTCGTAGCTCCAACGACTGCGCCAAGAGCACTCCAGCCCGATTCTCCAATATATTTTTCGCCTAGACCATGAAGAATGTCTGCTATTGATTCTGCAACTGTCCGACCATCGCATAGTACTTGTTGCTGAATACAATCGCCACTTGGATTAGAAGTCCTGACCAAGCAGAAAACACCAAGCCCAGCATCCAAGAATGGCTCGATACCATCTGCACCAAGATACGGATTTACCGTCACCCAATCGCAAGGTCCATCTGCAGTCACAGCAGCAGCATAATGAGATGCACTTATTCCAATGTCCCCACGTTTTGCGTCTAGGATGACCTGCAAACCATGTTCATGTGCATATTCTCGAAGTCGGCCGAGTAGGGCTACTCCATGGGCTCCTTCTCGTTCGAAACAAGCAGATTGAAATTTCACTGAGACCACATGTGATTTTACGGCATCGATGATTCCAATGCAAAAAATCTTGAATGCTTCAGTCGGCGATTGTGATTGCAATTCCATTGGAAGTCGGTCGAATACTGGGTCTATTCCAACACAGAGTGGGACACCAATTCGGTCAATTGTCTCGCACATGCGATCTGCAGGATGCTCGCTGCATTTCATATCGTGCATCATAGTAGAATCCTCGTTGTGACCCTTGCACCTAAGCATCTTGATATTCGCAAATCGGAAGGTCTCCATGTGGAGTGGAGTGATGGAACTACGTCTTTCTACCCCTGTGATCTCCTCAGGCGTATGTCCCCATCTGCTGATTCAAAGGCTATTAGAGAAGATTTAGAACAAAATCCACTCGCTATTCTGCCAAGTTCGTCAAACAGTAAGGTTGTCATCAATGATGGCGAACTTGTTGGGAACTATGCAATTCGTTTTAATTTTTCTGATGGGCACAGCGCTGGAATCTACACTTGGGAGTACTTGAGGAGTTTGAAGTGATGAGCGAGCTTCTCGTCAAGCCCTGTGAAACACGCGAACACATTGTTTTTAAAGAGACGATTCACCCTGCGCCGTTTCAATGCAATGTTCAAATCAATCCGAAACAAACGAGCAAGGAGGTTGACCATGTCAACAACATCGAATACTTGCGATGGATTGACAAAGGCTCGCAACTTCACTGCGATGCTTGCGGTTGGGACCGACAGAAACTTCTTAACTCTGGCGTGATGTGGTTTGTAGCAAGACATGAAATTGATTATTTAAGCGAGGCAAGAACAAGCGATTGTTTACGATTAACAACTTGGGTTGAAGATATACGACGAGTGAAGTCATGGCGAACTACATACATTCATGCAATTGAGAACAAGGAACGAGTTGTCTGCAGATGCAAGACATTATGGGTTCTTGTTGATTTAGAAACACGCAAGCCAACAACTATTCCAAATCAGATGGCAGAATCTCTTCATCCCTTGCATCCTCCCAAAGGAATTCCAGAGGGTTCGGGTTTTTTGGGGGTTTCTTCATGAACATTGCAATGGTTATGTCAACAGATCGACTAGATCAAGAGCACGCTATGCTGAACAGAATCGTTGTGGGGCTCGTCAACGATGGCGACCAAGTTATTCGCATTGTGCCCTCAACTACAGATGACGAATCCACGTACGAAAAAGCGGTGTCACTTGCAAAGCGTATCTCTACGCCCATGCCTGTATCACGACTCCTTCGAAATGTTCGTTGCGAAGAACTTATTCTGCAATTGGGGAAGAATGATATTGATGGAATAATTGCATTTGGAAAAGATGCTCAGCAAGTTGCTCTGGACATTTCTCCACATGTTGATGCGCCTGTTCTGAGAGAAGTTATTTCAATGCGTCAAGCGAAGCAAGTTAAAAAGTCTTCTAAAGTTTGGCGATGGCTTGCTGCAACCCCATCCATCGAACGATGTATTGCGCAACGTGTTGGGGAGGAACGCGTCGCCCTTGTGCCACTTGCTGCTGCGACATCAAATGCAATTGAATCTGCTGAATCTGAATCTAACTGTTGTATCACGATTCTAGACGCTGCATCTAATTTTAAATCAACGAAACTCATTCTTGAAGCATTACAAACAAAAAAAGACATTCATGTTTTTGTGGAGTTAACAGGCCGACACCAACATAAAATTTGGAAAGTAATTAAAGAACTTAAAATGCTTGACCGAGTTACGTGCCTTAGAGATATGGCCGCGTTACGTTCACTCATTGTTCAGTCCGATGTCGTGCTCGTTCCTTCTCAAACTATGCCAGTACGAACAGTGTTACTAGAAGTAATGCTCGCATCAATTCCAATCATCGCTGCCAAAATTGATGGCTTTGATATGCTCATTGACGAAGAAACGGCACTCATCGTAGATGAATCATGGGAGGAGCCACTGCAGCGAATCTTTGAAGATCAAATACTCGCTAAAAGAATCAGCGAAGCTGGGGCACACCTCGTTGCAACACAGTACGCCTCATCCACTCAAATCGCTGCTTTTGAGGCGTCATTTACCCTATTTTAACTTTTGCTCATGGGGATGCTTCCAATCTGTCGAGATATGAGACATCTTTCTCCCCTCCGCCTCGTCGGTGTTGCTATGCCTCACCGACGGGGCCTTTTTTTTGGTTCAGCCGCCTGTTTGCGGCTTTTTTTTTGGGCCTCAGCTGCTTTTTGGCTCTGCTTATTTTTTGCTCTGGCCGCTTTTTGGCTCTGAGCCAAAAAGTGGTGCCCAAGAATCGGCTGAACCATAAAAGTGGGGCAATAAAGTGGAACAGAAAATTTCGTACTACTGTAATAGTGATTTTAAAATAGTAAGCCCGTGTTCTAACTGTTCATCAGCAACGGCATAACTAATTCTGAAGTGAGAATCACGCTCAGAAAAAACACTGCCTTGAATGGCAAGAACATCATGAGAGACTGCCTTAGTTATAAATTCTATCCCTGTCATATTGAGGTGCTCAGGAACTTTTATAAATGCGTAAAACGCACCTTGCGGGACAGCAAACTCTGTCACATCACTGAGCATATCAACAACCATGTCACGCCTATTTGCAAATCGTTGAATCAGTGGGGAAAGGTCAATATCGTATGCCCCAACTAATCCATGTTGTAACGGCGATGGTGCGCATACAAAAGTTTGCTGTTTAAGTTTTAACATACCATCAAGAAGTTGCTTCGGACCCGCTGCATATCCCATTCGCCATCCTGTACATCCATAAGTTTTTCCGTACCCACGAATGACAAGTACGTCATCATTTGTTGCAGCCGGGCTTGCGTGTGTAGTTGGAGGAAAAACAAACTCATCATAAATTTCATCAGTTATGAGTAGAATCCCGTGGTCACGGCATAAGGTTGCAATTTCTTCAACTTCTTTTTCAGTAAGTACAACACCAGTTGGATTTGCAGGAGAATTTAATAGCACTGCTTTTGTTTTGTCCGTAATACATTGCTCAATACGCTGTGCAGTCATGCGGAAATCAGGATACGTATCACACAACACTGCTTTGGCTTCTGCTATTCGAGCAAGTGTCGGATAAATCACAAAGTAAGGGTCGGGAACTATTATTTCATCCCCAGGGCTTAAAACAGCAAGACAAGCAAGAGTCAGCGCCCCTGCCGTTCCAGAAGTAATCATAGCACCGTGATATGTATCGCTTCCAAACTCCCAGCCAAACTGGCCTCCGAGTCGTTTATACACCGTTTGCAAAAGCACATCTTCACCAGCGGTCTGAGTGTATCCACTCTTATCTTGAAGAATTGCGTCGATAGCCGCCTTTTTAATTGAATCGGGGACGGGAAAATCGGGTTGTCCAATTGATAAATCAACTGGATCTTCACACGTCTGGGCAAGTGCCCATGCGCGGCGAATCCCCGAGGTCTCAATATCTTTTACGCGTTCTGAAAGGAGACGCCCAATGTCGAGCGATGAAGCCAACTTACTCTTCGCTTGTTACTTCGCCAGCGCCTTCACCTTCACCATCTTCAGCAGAATCTTTCTTCTTGCTTGCAATTTTGATCTTGCGGCTTGCTACTTTTGGAAGACCCATTGGCGAATTTTCTTCTACATCGAATGTATCTTCATTTGCAAGTTTTACGATCCGTTCAGCGCGGGTCAATACATTTCGGTGCTGGTTCAATCCAGCTGGTTTTGTTTTTAAACTTCTGTGAAGACTCATAACTTTATTTCCTAAATTTATCCTAACTCATTATCTGCTACTGGGTGATGCTCAAATACGCATCTGTTAGATCGCTACGACCTGATTTGGTTTCTGTCCATTCCTTGCCTATTGCATGAATCTTTTCCTGAACAGATTTCAGAGTGGAGGAGTTTCGATCCGTTGAACCTGGAAAAGCTACAACTCTGAAGAATCGCGTATTGTTGCCGGAAATCGCGTATGTTTCAAGCCCTTTTTCCCTACAGAACGTGGCTAATTGCAACGCACCCTCTTTTGTGGTCTGCATTAGGGTGTAATAGATAAAGTTTATCTCACGTGGATCACTTAAAATCGGCCCCCAGCCCGCAGAACCCGTGTCTCTAGGTAGAGTTTCAATCACTTTTGGAACCGGAACAGTGGCGAGAGATGCGGGTTCAGAGTCGGTAAAAGATTCTGAAATGTTGCGAAAGCTCTCTACCTCGTAATCTTTACTAGTAATTGCCGACCCTTTTTGAAACCCCAAGGTGTACGAAATGATTATGAGAGCAATACAAACCGCTGCAATTACGCCAATTGTGCCTATAGAGATGCGAATTGAACTTCCCGGAACTAGGACGTTGTGATCAAGGTCCACTTCCTCATGGTCCATCTCCACGATTGGCTCTATTGGAGGTGGTTCTGTGGCGTTCTTAGATTTAATCAGTTCGTAGAGTGCTGGTCCTTTTTTTCTACCCATCGCATCCTCCTATTCCAATTACGCTTGCCATTGCAATTCCGCTGGTGTGAGAAAGACTTAACTGCCAATCTGTAATCCCAGCTTTTTTTGCAACTTCAGCAGCTTTGCCTGATAACTCTACCATAGGTGGACCATCTTCTCGGGCAACGTTGATATCAACCCACTCAATACCTCCAGCAAGTCCTGTTCCCAATGCTTTAAGTACAGCTTCTTTTGCAGCGTACCTTGCGGCAAAACGTTGTGCTCGCATTTCAGGAGAGGAAACATCTGCAGCAAGTTGTTCCGTTTTGGTGAAGCAGCGATCGATAAATGTTTGGCCATGCTTCTCAAGCATCGTCGCAACACGTGCCACATCTATAATGTCGATACCGTGAGTGACAATCATGTCTTTGGCTCTAAGGAGCAAACATCAAGGAGATGAGCAAGTTGTGGAATGATTAATTGTTGCATAGCAAGCGATACCGCATTTGGCGAACCTGGGAGCATGAATACTGGCGTTCGCAAATTATCAGTGTCAATCCAACCAGCATCCGCACGACTAAGCATCGCAGCGGCACCAATTTCTTCATAACTCAACTGCCTAAACAATTCACCAAAACCCGGCATCGTTGCAGTCATTAATGGCGAAATGGCTTCAGGAGTTACATCTCTACGAGCAGGACCAGTTCCGCCGGTTACAACAATTGCATCAACCGCTGCGTCGCCTGCCCATGCCGAAATGATTGCAGCGATTTCCCCAAGTTCATCTCGAACAATTTCTCGGCTTGCAATCGAATGTCCCGCTTGTTCAAGTGCTGTCACTGCTAGGGAGCCACTCTTGTCATCCTCAAGCGAGCGGGTATCGCTCACCGTAAGAATGTTGACAACTGCCTTCAATTTAGAAGAGCCATGCTTCATGCACACAGCATACCCTATACCCGCTCCGCAGTGCTACTATGTAGTGCGTTATGAGCAACAGCAAGATTGATATCCAGCTTTGTCAACAAGCAGTCGATGTACCAAGTGCAAGCGAACTTCCTGCAATTGGCTGCGGTGGCGAGTGCCTTTTCGTTGGCCGCACCAGACCCGAAAAGCACGAAATACACGGGGAACTCACCTCCCTTCATTATGATTGCTATATGGAAATGGCTCAAGCAGAACTCCGCCTTCTCGCAGAAGAAGCAATCAGCCGTTTTTCTGTTCGCCATATTCGTGTGACTCATAGCATCGGCACTGTTAAGATCGATGAAGCAAGCGTAGTGATTGCTGTCAGTAGTGATCACCGAGACGATGCCTTTACTGCGTGTAGATTCATGATTGACCTACTCAAGCAACGTGTTCCGATTTGGAAACAAGAAAAATGGGCCGATGGAACAACGTGGTCAAACGGAACTCCTCTTACGTGTAATGAGTAGTAAAAAAATGCAAAAGAGAGCGCAAGAAATCTTCAATTCATTGCAAGAACGTTATCCCGACGCGCATTGTGCATTGAACTACAGCTCGCCTCTAGAGTTGTTATTCGCAACTATTCTTTCTGCACAATCAACAGATGTCGGGGTCAATAAGGCAACGCCAGAATTGTTCAAGGCATTCCCGACCGTTCAAGCGTATGCAAAATCAACACCCGAAGAAATTGAACCGTACATTTCATCAATCGGTCTCTTCAGAAGCAAGGCAAAATCAATCCACTCATCAGCCAACATGATTGTCGATGATTTTAATGGCAAGGTCCCCGATACTATGAGCGACCTCATAAAACTCAGAGGAGTTGCGCGTAAAACTGCAAATGTAGTTCTTGGAAATGCATTTAACAAAAATGAAGGGGTTGTGGTCGACACTCATGTTGCGAGACTCTCACAACGATTTGGCCTAACTGCCGAAACCAAACCTGAAAAAATAGAAAAAGATTTGATGGACTTGTTCCCTCAAAAACAATGGTGCATGCTCAGTCATTTACTCGTGTGGCACGGCAGGCAAGTCTGCAAAAAACGTGGAGGAAGTTGCAATACAGATTCCATTTGCAATCGTTATTGCAAGAATCGCGATTCAGTCTGAACAGGTTCTTTTTCGAGTTCAAGGATTCCCACAACTCCCGCCCCAGAAACAAATGCAGCGCCACCATCAACAAGGGGGATGAGTTGCAAAATTGGACCTGAAAGAATAATGCTTGCCAATTCAACGCATTTTCCTGTTTCATCACTCCCAAACACATACACGCCTTCTTGTGTACCAACCCAAAAATTCCCATCAATTGGAACAAGTGTCTTCGCAGGAGAAGGTAATTCCAAAATCGTTTTCCAACCAGTAGAGTCGCTCACTATTACGGCACCAATTTTAGGATCAATAGATGCACCAAGTCCAAGAATAACAGCACTTTTCGGAGGTTGTACACTTTGCGCGCTCGATTCAAATGGAGTAAGAGTCTGATCAAAGCCGTAGTACAACGAGCTATCCCCAGTTGGCACAAGTACTCCCTTCAAATCAAACTCGCCAGGCACCATTGCACCTGTCGAATACACCGCTCGAATCAATTGCTCACCACTTCCTCCACGATCTTCCTTGAGGCGGTAAATTCCTCTTCCAAACTCTCCACACAACGCAAGATAATTTGATGCAATAACATCAACATCGCGGACACCTTCTATCCGCAATGTTTGAAGTACTTCCAAGACGTTTGGAGAAATGCCCAGAATGTAAACAGCAGCGTCTGTCACAACAATAAGTCTGCTTCTTCGAACAAATAAGTTCCGATACTCCCCATCAAGAATTATTTTCCCCGCCTGTGGATTAATGACTCGCATTGCACCATCCATCAGACCCACCTCAGTTCTACCATCAAGATTTTTTGTATACACAAGTGTGCCAAGGTCCACATCCGCGTTGTCATTTAATTCAACAATTGTTGTTGCACTTCCCAATTGTAGATTTGTGTCACCAGAAAACAACTTGTCATCCATCGCATACACAAGCCCGCTGTCAAGTGACATCGCTATACCAGTCACGTTGCCACCACAAGCCACTAGTGGCGCTCCATCTGATAGCACAACCGCACCGCCTTCGCCAATTACAACTGGCCAATCACCAACGAACAAAAGTTCATGTGGGATTAATCCAAGTGAGAGTGCACCTTGGCGCTTCACAAGTTGTGGGTCACCCTTAGCAAGCAGGTCGTATGTGAGAACCTCTCGACCATCAAGAAGGACAAAAAGTGAAGTGTCGCTCAAGAGAATATCGCTACAAGTCGCAGCCCCAGGATGAGACGCTAACCTCTTTGCAAAAAACGGATCACCGCCATTTTTCGGCATAATCACAAGCGAATCGCCAATGGTCTGATACCAATACTCACCGTTAATTTCTAACGCCATCGATTGCCCTTGGGAGGCATGCCGTACTCGGATCCCTTCTGCATGCACGCAGAAAGAAATCAAGAAGACAAAAAACAGCGCAGTCAATGTGCATTTCTTTTCCATTCGTGTCATGATACACATATGAGTGCACCTTCTAATGACCGATTAAGCCATTTGCGAAATCTTCTGGAAAATGACCCTCACGATGCCTTCTGTATGTACGGAATAGCTATGGAACACGCAAATGCTGGCAGGAACCAAGAGGCAATTGCATGGTTCGACAGGACGATTGAAAGCGACCCAGCATATTGTTACGCATGGCTCCATAAAGCCCGTTGCCAAAATGATTCAGGCGACCAAGTGTCTGCCACCCAAACACTAAAGGATGGTATTACCCAAGCACAAAGTTTGGGTGACCAACACGCTGCAGATGAGATGAGTGGATTACTACATAGCATTCTATGACCAAGACAATCACTAACATTTCCCCCCTTAATAACGACCCAAATTATCGGGTTATCTATGTTAATGGTGTTTCAGTAATTACTCTTCCACTTTCAACTACAGAGCGACTAAATCTTGCAATCGACCAAGTTTGGACCGATGAACTTTCTAGTCAAATAAAGTCAATAGAAGAAATTGAAGATGCCAGAACTATTGCTGTTAACCTCATTTCTAGAAAAGCGTGGGGTGTAAAGGAACTAGCAACTCGACTCATCAAACGTGGCGTAGATCCAGCTGTTGCTACTTTGGCAACTGAACAACTTGAAGCAGACGGGTGGCTAAATGATTTTGCCTACGCGTGCGCGCGTATTCGTGATTGGACACGTCACGAACCCGCAAGTCGTTATTGGTTACTGCGTAAACTTGAGGAACGAGAACTTGCAAAAGAAGTTTCCAATCTCGCAATTGAAGAAGAACTTGGACACAATAGCGAGCAAGATGCTGCAACTAGACTGGCAGTACTCCGGCTTGCAAAGGTAACTTCTGGAGACGAGGCTACAATTCGAAGGAAAGTTATTTCAGCGTTAAGCAGGAGAGGCTTTACGACAGATGTTGGAGCTGAAGCATTGCGAAGAGCCCAAGCTAAGAATGCTTAATGGTAGGATAATAGGATGCAATCAGAAATACGTAACAAGCCAACAGAAATTGCCTATTGCGACCTTCCCAATTCAGGAGAAGTTGTCATTGACTGCAGATCAATTGACGAATTCGAGGTCTCGCACCTATACAATGCAATACATATTCCGTTGCAACATTTGAGCGTACGAAAAGATTCTTTTCCATGCAATAAAGACCAAACTTTTTTTGTGTACTGTAAAACTGGGAATAGATCTCGTACATTTGTAACATTTCTTCGCTCACTCGGATACACAAACTGTCAATCGATTGCAGAAGGTTTTGAACAGTGGGGCGACAAGTAAACATGCTTAGACATCGACTTATCACCGGCCCCCTTCTCAGTTTCGCACTCATTGCATTGATTTACTTTGATAACAAACTTGGCTGCCTTACTTGTCAGTGTGGAACACCCTTGCAACCTGGATTGCTCATTGCAATCCTTGCGATTCTGGTTGCACCACTTGCAGCACTTGAATTTGGAGCGATGGCAAATAATCTTCGCATCAGATGCAATATTCCAATGTTAATCATTTCAATGGAAGCTTGGATTATTGCTATATATCTCATGCCAGATTCGACGCCTATTTCAAAAGCCATTGCAATATTTTCAACTATTTTTGTAATTGGATTTGCATGCACTGTATTTTCTCTATCTAAAGGGAAGCAACTCAATGGCGTACTTGCTGGAACAACATTTACTGTTGGGACCGCTGCGTATGTAGCACTTGGCTTCGGGCTCTTGCTTCTCATTCGAAGAGAACACAGTGCATGGTGGATTCTTGGCGTCATCGCAATTGTCAAAATGTGCGACACGGGCGCATTTTTTGTTGGTTGTAATTTCGGAAAAAGAAAATTAATCCCTTGGATTAGCCCTGCAAAATCTTGGGAGGGCTTAATTGGCGGACTTGCAACAGCTTCACTAACTGCAGTTGGTCTTGCCGCAGCGAATAATCATTGGCTCGCCGGTGAACCAATGATTCCACTTGTTTATGCAGCATTCCTTGGCATTTTATTCGGACTCCTAGGGCAACTAGGCGATTTATTGATGAGTGTCTTCAAACGAGACAGCGGTGTCAAAGATGCCTCAACTGTTCTGCCGGGACTCGGTGGCATTCTCGACGTTCTAGATTCTCTGCTGATTGTTAGCCCAATTGCATATTGGTTACTACCTACTACTTAATATCTGCTAGAATTAAGTTCTTATGCCATTGATTGACAACCTGCTGACCCTGTATACAGTTGACCGACAAGTTCGAAGCTTACGAAGCCGAGTCGAGTCTGCAGAAATCTACCTCAAAGTTCAAATTCGTCAACTCGACGAACTTGCTCTTGAGCAATCGGAAAATCAACAGCAACAAAAACAGCACCAATCAAACATAGCAAATCTCGAAACTGAGATTGGTTCAATTGACTCAAGAATCAGCCATTTAAGAGACGAGTTAAAACTCGCAGTGAATGACAAACAGTATTCTGCTTTGCTTGCTGAAGTGAATACAATTAAAGAACACCGCAAAGCATTTGAACAAGATGAACTTGCAGAGATGTCTGCTGTTGAAGTATTAGAGAACTTCGCAAAAGATATTTCTACTCGCTTAGAAGAGCGAGATAAAGTCAAGGATCTTGCTGCAAAAGATTTGAAAACACATGAATCAGAAATTGCAGAACAACTGAGTGAACTACAAGAAGAACGTAGCGCTGCTGCTGCTGTCATTCCAGAGGATGTACTTTCTGATTTTGACGACATTGCAGACGATTACGAAGGGGAATCAATGGCTGCCATTGAAATAATTGACAAGAAACGAAAAGAATACTCTTGCACTTCCTGCAGTCTCCACCTGCCACTTGAAACGATAACTACTCTTATGGGCAACAAGGACACCATAGTAAAATGTGGTTCATGTGACCGTATCCTATATCTCGAAGCTGCTTCACGCGAAGCCCTCACTCCAGCCGAAAAGTAGATTTATTCCCAAATCCCCGGCTCAAACTTACATAGAACTACATTCTAGCCGGGGATTATCAATTACCTTCTGCGTCTTATTTTCACTCCCGCTATTCCAAGCAGAATCAAGGCACTTGGTGCTGGAACTGCACCTGTGAAAATATCTACTGTTACCGCATCAAGCACATTATGTTCCGCTGTCCCGTTTACAAAAAATGCCCATTCTGTAATGACACCCGAATACTCGGATAAATCCCATTCATACGAAGTGCTCACATTTGCCCCGAAGTTTGGCACTTCTTCATAGTAGTTGGTTGCGAAAGTATCATACGAAAACATTTGCCCATTCTCGCCATCCGTTACCCAAAGTGAAACGCCTTCATAATCCATTTCAGTTCCCATGGATGCAACGTTCAAGACTGCTTGTTCAAGTGGGCCATATCCATACACATGAATTTCTAGCCCACCACCTTGATTATAAATATTTCCAGAACCAGTAATCATTGCACCCTCGGCAAAATTAAACAACATACCTCCAGCATCACCGCTGTCATTAAAATTTGGTGCGCTGTATGGCGAAGTAAACGAATCCCAACCATAGTATTGGGCGCCAACGTCTCCTCGCCAATCTGGAACCGATGGGTTCACTAAGTCAGCACTAACATGTTCAGTTGCAAAACCTGCAACTACAGAACACAATAAAACCTTAAGTACCATGTCTCTAACTCCTTTTTATTTTAAGAACCCCATGCAGCGATAATGGCAAGTAAATCTGAAACGTTTACTTCACCATCTGCATTTAGGTCACTAGAACAACAATAACAAAAACCCCAATCACTCAGGGAAACTAATATATCACTTACACCAACTGCACCATCGCCGTCTAAATCCTCTGGAATTGTGTTTGAATCATCAACAACAACTGTAAAGTTCAACTGCGCTGCGTCTGCTATACCAAAATAGACTGCCCAGCTTTCTTTCATGTGAAAGTTTGGCTGAACCAAACCACGGCTGTTTCTAACGCCGGGTTCTTGAGCTTCGTGCAAAGAAGAAATGATAAAACTTATCAAACCCTCGTTACATGATTTTTTGAGATAACATTGAATGTCTGGATCTGTCACATCAATTGCAAAAGATAGGACTGTTTCAGTTGGTATTATTTGCCCCGGGGTTAGAGTTTCGTTTACTCCAACAGCAAATTGTTTGGGTTCAAATTGATCCAACACGTTGTTTGACACATCTATTTCATCTCCGTTCTCAATCATGACTGGATATGCATTGCGTTCCCGCCTCACTGCGCCAAATGGGAATGGGCCGGTTTCACCAAAAGTCCATCCATCAAATCCCCCACGAAACGCGGCCCCAAACAGTTCTATCGGACGACCAGCATCTACATCTTCTATCCCACCATCAACAAGGTAACTTTGCCACCCATCAATTGTTGGATCGTAGACATTCCCTTCATTGCTAATAGAAATGTGTACCGTTGCTTCAACGACGTTGTACCGATGTACGCCAATCCCAGTTGGAAAATCTTCAGGAGTAACAAAACCAAGAAGAATCTGGGCATCTCGATCATCAAATATTTCATAGCCCCCACCAATTGATGAGAACGTAGAAGCTACTTCACGATCGCCGATTGAACCATTAAAAGGATACATCCACCGGTCAAAATCAGGAACTTCAAGCAGATGTGTAAAGGAATCTGCGCTTGCATTCTGCAAAAAGAGATTTACTAGCAGAACGGGTAGAACTTGTAGAAATAGTGTTTGAAAATGTTTTTTGGTCATCGTATCCTCCAAGGAAGAAGATTCTAGTGCAATTGAGACTCATACGCATCTACTATTGTGATATAATATGTTTTTTCTTTTGTTTGTGATATTATTCACTTTTATATTCTAATCAAAAAGGTGCTACTCTTCATGCAAATACATAAGTTATTCCATAAAAAAGGCTTCACGCTAATTGAATTGCTCGTCGTGGTTGCAATCATCTCGATACTCACAGGATTAACCTCAACTATCGCCTCAAGTGTTCTATCTTCAGCTAGGAGCAGCAGAGAAGCCGCTGCCCTTCGATCTGTTCTACAAGCATATCTCCTCGCAGCAACTGAACGTAAGGGTGCTTTCATCGACGGGTACTCAAACAACCAAGAAGAAACATTCACTGGTCCAAATGGCGAACAAATTGATTGGCCAGCAAGCGGAAGATACGTTTGGCGACTTCTCCCCTACCTCGATGATGCTATGGCTTCCTTATACATCAACGATCAATCAGAATTGATTACTCAATCCTTGGGAACAGATGATTACACTTATATTGCAAGCGTATTCCCGTCATTTGGTCTCAACTGCGAATGGATGGGTGGCGACCAACGAACAACCGCCATGCCTGCACTTGAAAGCAAACATCTATACGGCAAATTCCTTTCAGATATCCGTCACCCTTCGAGGCAACTGGTCTTCGCGTCGGCAAAAGCTCCCGCAGCAAGTGACAACGGTACTGGCGAATTATCACTTCCATCAGAAGGTTACTATGAAATAAAAAGTCCTTACTTTCCAAGTAATGGTGATGCATGGAGGTGGCACATGGTTAATGGCGAGCACTCCACCTCGCCAACCACGGACTCTGCCGATCATGGAAACCTTTCTGCGCGCCATGATGGCAAAGTCTTAGTCGGGCAACTCGACGGCACGACCGAATTTGTAAGCATCCTAGATCTCGCAGATATGCGAAGATGGGCTCCAAGAGCAACCACTGAGGACTGGACACCAAGCATCACGCCATAAATCAAATTTCCCACGAGTTGAGTACAATGGTGACTCGATGTTGTGCCCATACTGCGAACGAGATGAAGACAAGGTTATTGATAGCCGTGGCTCCGATGGAGGACGTTCCATTCGTCGTCGTCGTGAATGCCAGAAATGCAATCGCAGGTTTACCACATTTGAGCGGGTTGAAAAAACCTCTCGACTCATGGTCATCAAACGCGATGGAACAAGAATACCCTTCGACCCTGAAAAAGTGCTCCGTGGCTTACAAGCAGCGTGTGGGAAACGCCCTATCCCTGAGGGACAAAAAGTTTCCATCGTCAGAGATGTTGAAGAAGAACTCATGCAACTCTTTGAACGTGAAGTACCAAGCAAAGAAGTTGGTCTTCGTGTTGCAAACCAACTAAAATCCGTTGATCCAATTGTCTACATACGATATGCAAGTGAATATTTTAACTTCCAAGATTTAGAAGACTTGTCACGAGAAGTTTCTGACATGCAAGACGAACCACCTGTATTCCCCACTCAGTCAAACCTGTTCAATAAGTAACATTATGCCAACAATTACTCTTCCAGACGGAACAACACGAACATTTGACCAAGACACAACGCCATACGAAATAGCGAGTGATATCTCTGAAGGACTTGCCAAATGCGCTGTCGGTGCTCGAATCAATGGGACTCTTTGCGATCTTTCAACTCCAATTGATAAAGACGCAGAAGTCAAAATCGTAACAGCTCGTAAAGGCGAAAAAGAAAGTGACCCAGACGCCCTGGAGCTCATTCGACATAGTTGTGCGCATGTCATGGCAGAAGCGATTCAACGAATCCGCCCAAACGCAAAACTTGTGTACGGACCTGCTCTTGACAATGGTTTTTATTACGACATCTCTTTTGAAGGTTCTGAACCGTTAAGCAGCGAAGAGTTCGAAGCAATTGAAACCGAAATGGCAATAATAATCAAAGAAGATCGCCCTTTCACAAGATACGAACTCCCTGTTGACGAGGGAATGCAGAAACTCTCGAGCGAAGGAAGCAAATACAAAATCGACAACGCAGAACGTGCCATTGAAAACGGCTCTGAAACTCTCACATGGTACGCCACGGGAGAGCCACAAAAAGATTGGGAAGATTTATGCAGAGGTCCGCATGTCCCTTCAACTGGAAGAATCGGAGCTTATAAACTCCAAAGCATTGCAAGTAGTTACTGGCACGGAGATGCCGATTCTGACAAATTAACGCGTGTCTACGGTGTTGCTTTTGTGCATAAGAAACAACTCAAGCATCACCTTAAAATGCTTGAAGAAGCAAAGAAGCGTGACCATCGTGTTGTTGGGAAGAAACTGAAACTCTTTCACATAGACGAACAAGTTGGGCAAGGCCTCTTGCTCTGGCTTCCAAATGGTGCGGTTGTTAGGCAAGAACTGCAAACATTTATTTCAGAAGAATTGCAAAAACAGCAATACAACCAGGTATTCACACCCCACATCGGAAAACTTGACTTGTACAAAACATCTGGTCATTACCCGTACTATCAAGGAAGCCAATATCCACCGCTTATAGACCCAGAACAACTGAACGAACTTGCTAGCGAAGGATGCTCTTGTGGCGACCTTGCAAATCTCATGAAAGCTGGTGAGATTGAGGGGTACTTATTGAAACCGATGAACTGCCCGCATCACATTCGCATTTATGCAAGTTCTCACCACAGCTACCGTGACTTACCCGTTCGACTCGCAGAGTTTGGCACTGTTTATCGCTGGGAGCAGTCTGGTGAAATTGGTGGAATGACTCGCGTCCGTGGTTTTACACAAGATGATGCCCACCTATTCTGCACTGAAGAACAAATCGCAGATGAACTTGTTGGATGTCTTGAACTCGTAAAAATTATTTTCAAAACTCTTGGCATGAACAACTATAAAGTACGTGTTGGATTACGAGACTCAGATTCGGAAAAATATGTTGGAGACTCATCGAACTGGGACAAAGCAGAAGAGGCATGTCGCAATGCAGCAAAAACTCTTGACGTTCCTTGGTCAGAAGAAGAAGGCGAAGCGGCATTTTACGGCCCAAAAATTGACTTCATTGTTAACGATGTCCTTGGGAGACCATGGCAACTTGGCACTGTTCAAGTTGACTACAACCTTCCTGAGCGTTTTGATCTTTCATACATTGGAGCAGATGGAAACCGACATCGACCGATTATGATTCACCGCGCACCCTTTGGTTCCATGGAACGATTCATCGGCGTACTTATTGAACATTTTGCAGGAGCATTTCCAACGTGGCTTGCACCTGAACAAGTTCGGGTGCTCGCAATATCTGAAAAAACTAACGACTACGCACATGCAGTACTTGACACACTGCGAAAACAAGGGATACGAGCGACAGTCGATACCTGTGACGAACGTATTCAAGCAAAAATCCGTACTGCTGCAGACATGAAGATTCCGTGGCTACTTGTCGTTGGTCCACGAGATGCCCAAAACAACAACGTAAGTGTTCGAATGCGAGGAATTATGGAAGACCTTGGAGCAGTCGGCCTTGAGACATTTACACGAGCAATTAAGGATGAGATTAAGACGCGTGGCGAATCATCAACAATAAAAACTTGCTTTCCTGAGGTAGAACATTAAAAAAATGCTTGATAATCATTGGTTTTTTACATATCCTGCAACAGTACAACTTGATAGGTACAGGATATGAACATGAAATGTGCAACAACTTTTTTACATTGCTTTCCGAATCAATTCGGATTCGCTCCGTATGCGCATCCCTCACACAGCCGAGCATGACCAATATCCTCACCACCAACTCAAAGCATGCACCTCCGGATCTTAAAACAAAGACTGTCATTTATCGTTCCCACACACTCAATGGAGATTTGTCCTATCGCTCGTAGACGCTTTATTAAACCCCGCCAAAATGCACGGAACCTTCCAAAGATAAACGATCGAATTCGTGCTTCAAAAATTCGACTTATTGATCAAGACGAAAACATGATTGGAGTCGTGAACCTAGATGAAGGAATTACACTCGCTCACCGCGCAGGTCTAGACCTTGTGGAAGTTTCTCCAACCTCGGACCCCCCGGTTTGCCGAATTCTTGATTTTGGCAAGTACCGATATGAACAATCGAAAAAAGAACGTGCAAACAGAGCAAAGACCAAAACTGTAGAAACGAAAGAAGTTCGTCTTGGCCGTTCAATGAAAATTGACCCACATGACGTCGGCATTCGCATCAATCAGGCAAGGAAGTTCTTGCTTGAAGGACACAAGGTTCTTATTGTTCAAAACTTTCGTGGCCGAGAAATGATGCACAAAGAACGTGGCAACGAACGCATGAAAGAAATTATTGAGAAGCTTTCGGATATTTCAAAACTAGAAACTCCTCCACGATTCGCTGGAAGACGGCAAACTATGGTGCTTTCACCAGACAATACGAAAATTAAATCTTTGCTTTCTGCCCAAGAACAGGCGAAAAAGCAAATTAATCAAGATAATCAAAGTGAACAAGCCCAAGAGTAGTAACAACTTATGTCAAGGTATGGCATCATCTCAGACATCCATGGAAACGCTCAAGCATTGCGGGCGGTGTATGACCGACTTGGAGAGTTAGAAGTTGATCGAATAGTTTGTCTCGGTGATATTGTTGGCTATGGACCTTCGCCTACAAAGTGTCTTGACCTAGTTCTTAGTTATTGCCATGAAGTTGTTCGGGGAAACCACGACGAAGCCGTACTTGACCCAGATCTTGGTCGTTATTTTAACAGTGCCGCACTCATGGCCTTAAATTGGACACGAGATCAACTCGGCGCATATCATTTACACGCTATCAGTCACATGAAAACGCGAATTCGACTTGGCGATTCCCTTCTGCTCGTTCATGACACACCAGTACTTCATGATTCTGCATATATCCACGAACTTCCACATGCCATCGAGGCTTTTGAAGGGCTCAACCAAGGTATTTGTTTGCATGGGCACACTCACTTGCCAACTATTTTTCGTTCGCAACCCTCAGGAGATGTCACACTCGAAGTTCCTGTTCATGGTGAGCCGATTGTTTTAAACCCAGAGGACCGATACCTGTGTAACCCAGGTTCAGTTGGGCAACCTCGTGATGGCGATGCTCGTGCAAGTTATGCCGTTCTAGATTACACCTGCCCAGATGCTGAAGCGATTTTTACCCTCTATCGCACAGAATATGACATCAAAGGTGCCCAGAGCGAAACTCATTCGGTCGGGCTCCCATCTATTCTTGCCGAGCGCCTGGAAATGGGTTGCTAAACCACATCTGACGTAAAAAGACGTATCCTCTTTTTGGCTCAGAGCCACTCTGGCTCTGAACCAAAATTAGATTTTCCGGACCCAGCCGCCTTGCCAAAAGCGAATTGCAAAGAAACCTCCTCGAAGAATCATTTCACCACAGAGTGCATACCAAATCCCAACAAGACCAAGATTCAGATAAACCCCTAGAAACCACGCAGCAGGTAGTCGAATACACCAACTTGAAAATGTTGTGATAATCATAGTCCACACCGTATCTCCAACACCCTTCAACGCTTGTCGAATAACCATCATGACTGCAAAGCCAACTTGAGTAACTCCTGCAATAAATAGTAGCTGTGGCACAAGGGCAAGGTGCATAGGTTCAGTTGAGATAATTGCTGTCAGAGTATGCCCCGCAACAGCCATACAAATTCCTAGCGAACCCATAAACAAAACAGCAAGTAGAACGCACGCCATAACAGCTTTTTTCGCTTGGTTAACATTATTCGCCCCCAAGTACTGCCCCGCAAGTGTTCCTGCAGCAATACCAATCGCAAAACCGGGAAGAAAACTAAACGACTCCCATTGCACACCAATGACATGCGCACCTTGTAGCCCTTGTGCAACAGGTTCGTCTGCATCCATTTCTATTGCCATCTTCGCGGCAATCTGTCCAATAAATTGTAAGACGAACAAATTCGCCGCCCACATCGAAAGTCCTTCAAAGAAATTCGGAACACCAATTTTAGCAATTCTCCAGAAGAGAGCTAAGTCTGGAACTAAGTCTCGTACATTTAGAGATAAGTCTTTAATCCCTCGAAGCAACACAATCACAATTAAGACACCGCCAACAACATACGCACACGCGGTACCTGTTGCAATTCCAATGACATGAAGATCCCATTCAAATGGATTCTCAAAAACAGAATCACCAAGTCGTACATTCGCCCCGCTCAAACTCCATGAAACAATGACGTTTACGATGTTGACAATCACCGTCACAATAGCTGGGCGAATAGTGTCGCCACTCCCATGCAATGCCATAGCGCCTGTGGTCATTACGCTACATGCTGGCATTCCAAGTGCAATCACTCGAACATATTGAACAAGATACACCTGTGCTTCTGAAGAGAGTTGGCAAAATTCACCGAGCATCGGAGCGCCAAACCAGAGTCCAATCGCGACGACAAAACCCCATAAAAACGCAAGGGTTAACGATTGTCCCAGCGCTTTTTCTCCCAAAGTAATGTTCCCACTTCCCATTGCTCGTGCAATCAATGCTTGTGCACCAATCCCAACCCCTGAAACGGCAATTGCAATGAACCACCCAATATACGAACCTATCCCAATTGCATCCATCGCTGGCAAGACCACTGCTTCGGGCAATGCACCTGCAAATATTTTGTCGGCAAGCCCAACGCTTGCAACTAGAATTTGTTGAATAAGAATCGGAATCGCAAGAAACCAAATTGCCGCCCACATTGTTTTACCCGCAAGAGAACCACTACGGATAGACCCTACTGGCTCCGCGAGTGGTTCTGGCAAATCCTCTGGCGAGGGCTGCATTGCCGCGATTCGGCGACGTTCTTCTAATTGTGACTGAGTCTCTGGTTTTTTGGTCACTGGGTACTATCGACTTCTTCATCGTATGTAGAACGAGTAGATGCTTTCTTTAACCCAGCTGGAGCATCTGGTTTCTCATGAATTCTACGCTCCCAAAATGTTAATTTATCCCACCACCGAGCTTCATGTTGATACGTTGGGTACTCATACACAGACATGTGTGCAAAGATATCTTTCTCTGCATTAACAGTATCCTTACGCCACTCAAACCACGCATCCCAATCTGTTCCAAAAACTTGACCGGTTAATGTGTGTAATGATTGGGCACCCGAAAGGTTGATTGCCAAATCAGTTGCTTGAAGAGACGCAACCAACCCCATAAAAACTTGGTCTTCAGGATATTGTCCAAGTGCTGTTGCAACAGATGCGCGAATTTGGCCACCCTCATCTGGATCTCGAAGTGAACGAAGAAGACGTGGCACGACCGCTGGATTATGAAGTCGCTGCAGAGCGATTGCAGCTGCCCTTCTCACTTGTTCACTCTGTTCATCCCTACGATTAAGCCACTGTGCAACGAGAATTGCATCCTCAGAATTTCCAAATCTTGCGAGTGCTTTAATCGATGCTGCTCGAACAAGTGGATCGCGATCTACCATAACGTAATCACGGTATATCTTGAGATACTCAGGGGCACCTCCAAATGGGGAGTTTGCTAGTAGGGTGATTCCAGTTCGGCGATCATCAGCGTCATATTGATCAACTGCCATTAAAGCCGCTTGCGTTGGGGAAATCGGAGAGAAACCTTCTACGATATTACTAAAATCATCAGAGACACAGCTCACAAGAAAAGAGGAAGCAAAAAGTACGATAATTACAACAATTCGTCTCATACAGAAGTCTCTTCCTCAACAAGACGAATATGAATTGTTTCAAGCATTTCCTTAGCTTCCTCAGACATTTTCGTGTTCGGAAAATGACGCGTCAACTCTTCACCAAATACAATTGCTTCTCGCCATCGGCGGTCGCTAACAGCCATCTTAAACTTTGCCACTAGACTCTCCCGATATGTTGAAACAACTGTTGCAGCAATATCCTTAAACTTACGGGCATCCTCTGGAGTCAGATACGAATCGAGTTCACGAAGTAATCCCATCGCATTATCAACATCTTCATTCTCTGCAGCTTGAAGGAAACTAACCTCTAGATTTCTGCCATATTCAGTTCGAGTATCTGCAATATGTTGTTCGAGGCCGTGTAAGAGCGGCGACTCTGGAAATAGACGTCGCAGCCTCGCTGCATACTGATATGCCTCCACCCACTTATGTCCGACAAGAAGTTCTTCTAATTGTTTCATTTCGTTACGAATTCGATCTTCGTGATGCTTATGAATAATTTGTTGAACTTGGGTTCGCATTTGTTCCGCTTCTTCAACAGCACCAAATACATTTGCCATCTGGTCACAAATGACAAGTGCTGCATGGAAGTCACCCTTAGAGATGTCTTCTTGCACAGTATTTCTTAGGAGAACAAGTTCTCTGTCACGAAAGAGGATTCGTTTTGCGTTTTCAGACATCTGCATTGCTTCAAGAATCGAATCGAGTTTAGTTGTATCGACACTACGCTCAGAATTAGAATTCACTTGCATTACAACACCTATACTTGCGAGTGTCACACCCAAAAGGATAAATGAACCCAAAAATAGTTCAGGCGCTAACGTCCAATCTGACATCGTTGCACCCAAGATAACTCCAAGACATGCGAGTATTAGAAGCGGAGAAAAGTAGATTATGCATTGTGTTGTATTTGGCTTCATATGTGATATTAACTTCCTGGGACTGGTTCTCCGCAATCTGACTCAATAGGAACAATGCACAAAAATTCGAGTGGTTGCTGGCCAACATTTCGAAATTGATGTAAATCATTTGATGGGATGAACAACCCGTCACCACCTTGAATTGATTTCACTTCACCAGCACACTCAACTTCGCCTTGACCTGAGAGTACGAAGACCTCATGCTCCCATGGGTGGAGATGACTGGGTGTATATCCCCCTGACTCAACAGAAAAATGGCGCATCGCAAAGGTCGGGGCTCCATCCTCTTTCCGTACAAGCACACGCATTGTCACGCCTTTGATTCCATCGCCTTTGACGGAAATACCATCCATTTGTTGTACGCTCTGCTTTATCATTGAGTATGCTTCCTGTTCCTTCTCATTGTATACCTCAGGAGCCCTTCTATGACCGTCCAGATTACACCTTTTGTCCTTGGAGATTACCAAACCAACTGCCATGTTTTGACGCAGGGTGATGAATGTTGGGTCGTAGATTGCGGATATTCGCCCGAGCCACTGATTGAGTACCTTGAAACCGAAAAGTTGCAACCCAAAGCTATTCTTCTCACCCATTGTCACGCTGATCACATTGCAGGGCTCGACAAACTCAGAGATTCCATCGGAAACGTCCCTGTGTACTGTCACCCAATTGAACATTCATGGAATATGGACCCAACACTGAATCTATCTGGCTTTGCTGGGACTCCAATTACTGTTTCCCCGCCTGATAAAACTCTTCAAGATGGAGACGTCCTTTCACTTGGTGATTCAACGTGGCGTGTCGTGCATACTCCAGGTCACAGTCCTGGAAGTGTTTGCTTCATTAACGACGACGCTAACGAAGCAATTGTTGGGGACACTTTATTCGCTGGAAGTATTGGAAGGCATGATTTTCCAACGAGCAATGTTGAAGATTTACGGCATACCATTGCGAATGTGCTGATGAATCTTCCAGATGAAATGAACATCTATCCTGGGCACGGACCCGCTTCAACGATTGGGCACGAACGTGTGACAAATCCATTCGTAGTTCAGGGCTTTTGACCTATAGCCAACTTGAAACGAAACGACAATTTTTACTCGTCGTCTTTGTCTGGGCTAAATGCCTTCACAACTTCTTGTTGCACATTTGCAGGAGTTCGTTCATCGTGAGAGTATTCCATTTCAAATGAACCCGTGCCGCCTGTGATTGATTTCAACTGATTCGTATACGACATCACTTCTGACAAAGGTGCTTCCGCTTCAAGTAGGGCCTGATCACCGGGCAACATTTCTGTGCCCAAAATTCGACCTCGACGACCTGAGATATCAGAAGAGATATCACCAATCATGTCAGTTGGAATTGAAATATGTAACTTCACAAATGGTTCAAGAAGGACTGGCTTAGCCTTTTTGACTGCTTCGATGAATGCTTTTTTCCCGGCCGTCATAAACGCAATTTCTTTTGAGTCAACTGCGTGATGTTTTCCGTCATAGACGGTCACTTTGATGTTATACATTGGGTAGCCAGCAATCGCACCATCTGACATAACCGATTTCACGCCTTTCTCAATCGCAGGCATAAATTGTTTTGGCACTGATCCGCCGAAAGTATCATCAACAAAGACAAAGCCATCTGCAGATGATTCCGTTTCTTCACCTACTGATGGTTCAACGCGAAGATACACTTCTCCGAACTGACCTGAGCCACCTGATTGTTTCTTATGTTTATGATGTCCATCAGCATTTGCTGTAATTGTTTCTTTATATGCAACTTTTGGAGTTCGAGTTTCTACTTCTACTCCATATCTATCCTTCATTAAACGAAGTTTTACTCGCAAGTGAATATCTCCTAAACCTCTCAAGACAAGATCACCTGTTGCAGCAACTCGATCAACTTCAAGGGTTGGATCTTCCGCCCGTAACTTCGCAAGCGCTTCGCCGAGTTTAGTTTCTGCGTTTCGATTTGCTGCGTCGATTGCAAGTCCGTACATTGGCTTAGGCATTGGCAACGGCTTAATTTTCATCTGTTCACTAAGTGAAGCATCATGCATCACACTTCCGTAATGTAATTCGTCCACTTTAGCTACAGCGCCGATATCACCTGAAATAACTTCTGAAACTTCTATGTGGTCTTTGCCTTGCAATTTAAAAACGTGACTCAAACGTAGTGGTTTTTTGATGTCTCCAACACGAGGATGCACACTTGAACTCAATTCACCTTGATGAACACGGAAAACACATAACTTTCCAACGTAAGGGTCTGAAGAAACTTTAAATACGTGAGCAACGGGGTGATCTCCGTCATTCGTTGAATGCCATTCTTCTTGCTCATCACCCTCATGAATAATGAAAGTTCTTGGGTTACCCTCAAGAGGGTTAGGACAGAGAGCAGCTATGAAGTCCATGAATTCTTTCACGCCTACATCTTCTTTTGCAGTCATAAACATCACAGGAACCAAATGTGCTTGGCGTAATGCTGCCTCGAATGGACCATGTAATTGCTCAGGGCTTACTTCGCCTTGCTCCAAGTATGATTCCATAAGTTCTTCATCAATCTCAACAACTTGATCAACAATTCCAGTATGAAAATCGGCAACATCTCCAAGATCTGAATCGCCATCTGCATTGTTGAAACAATCAATCACACCTTTACCACCATCTGTTGGCAAGTTTACAGGTCGACAGACAGTTCCGAATGTGTTTTGTATTTGCTCAAGTAAGCTACCTAAATCTTCAGCATGATCCATTTTATTAATCAAAATCACCTGTGGTAAATTCCGATCTTTACCAACCGTGAATAGTTTACGAGTAATTGTGTCAATCCCTGAGCCTGCATCAATCATGATGACCTGAGTTTCAACAGCTGGCAATGCTGCAATTGCTTTGCCTAAGAAACCTGGGCTTCCTGGCGTGTCAACAATATTTACATGCGCACCGTTGTGATCAAAGTGAATAATTGCGCTATCAATCCCGTGGGTATATTCTTTTTCTAAATCATCAAAGTCGCACACTGTGCTCCCCTGCTCAACACTACCAATATGACCAATGGTTCCCGATATATGAAGCATTGCTTCAACAAGGGTCGTCTTTCCGGCGGCAGCAGCGCCGGTCATCACAATGTTTCGAATATCAGTAGTTGTGTATTTTGCCATGGTCTTCTCGTCTCCAAAAATAGTGGGATGAATATTAGTTGTTAGACATCAGACTATAGCATTTTGGCAGTGTTTATGAGCCGGAAAGTTGACGAATTCCCTCATAAACCGCAGCACAGACAGCGGTAGCGAGGTTTAAGCTCCGAGCATCATTGACCATCGGCAATGTCAAACTACCATCTACCCCAATAAAATCGTGCACTTCTTTAGGCACTCCATGTTGTTCACTTCCAAAAAGCAAGTAATCACCTTTTGAAAACTCAGCGTCCCAAAGAGTGCGATTTGTTTTTGTCGTAAACAGCCAAAGTTGGTCAGGATTTTCCTGCTCCAAAAACGCTTCCCAAGATTCATGCTCTCTCACATCGAGCAAGTGCCAATAATCTAAGCCAGCTCTTCGTACTGCTTTTTCATCCATGTCAAAAGCTATTGGATGAATTATGTGCAATCGACAACCTGTCGCCATCGCAGTACGACCAATGTTCCCAGTGTTATTTGGGATTTGTGGATTAAGCAAAACTATATTGAATACTGGCGCAGTCATCAATGCCCATACAATGGGTGTTGCTCACACAATTCACGGACTTCAGCATTAACGGCATTGCAAACTTCTTCGTCACCACCGCTTGCAAGAACGCGGTCAATCATCGAAGCGATCGTACGCATGTCGTCGGAATTTAAACCACGAGTTGTCAATGCAGCAGTTCCTAGGCGTAACCCGCTTGTCACCATCGGCTTGCGAGGGTCGTTTGGAATACCGTTCTTATTCACAACAATCCCAGCGCTACCAAGCCAATCTTCAGCATCAGATCCCGTTAAATTTTCATCTCGCGGTCGTAGATCAACGAGCATCAAGTGATTATCTGTTCCACCACTGCATAATCGATATCCATGTTCTACAAGAGCTTCTGCAAGGGCTGCAGCATTTTCAACAACATTCGCTGCGTATGTTTTAAAAGATGGTTGCAATGCTTCACCAAGAGCAACGGCTTTTGCTGCAATAATGTGCATCAATGGGCCACCTTGGCTCCCAGGAAACACTTTTCGATCAACCAATTTTGCAACCTCTTCATCGTTCGTCAGAATCAAACCACCACGAGGACCCCGAAGTGTTTTGTGAGTCGTCGTTGTGACAACATGAGCGTGAGGGAATGGCGAAGGATGTTGCCCGCCTGCAACTAGCCCCGCAATATGTGCTATGTCTGCCATCAAATATGCCCCGACTGAATCTGCAATTTCACGGAACCTTTTAAAATCAATTGTTCGTGAGTAGGCGCTGTACCCGCAAATAATCATCTTGGGTTTTGTTTCAATTGCACGAGCAGCAATATGGTCGTAATCAAGTGTTTCGGTATCACTGTCAAGTTCGTAACTTTCAATGTTGTAAAATGTGCCTGAAAAGTTTGGTTTCAAACCATGGCTCAAGTGACCACCAGAACTTATTGGCAAGGAAAGAATCGTGTCGCCTGGTTTACATAATGCCATAAACGCAGCGACATTTGCATTAGCACCACTGTGTGGCTGGACATTTGCAAACTTACAACCAAACAACTCTTTAGCACGATCTCGTGCTAAATCCTCAATGGCATCGTGATGTTCACATCCACCGTAATACCTTTTCCCAGGATACCCTTCAGCATATTTATTTGTAAGCCACGACCCCATTGTATGCATCACAGTAGGAGAGACATGGTTTTCAGATGCAATCAATTCAAGCGTATATTGTTGTCGCCTAGCTTCTGCTTCCATGCTTGTTGCAACTTGAGCATCAGAAACTTCAAGAACACGAAGGAGTTCTAGTGACAATGGGTCTAAAATTGGTAATTCAGTTGTATTCGTCATACCGTGTATTCTACACACACTATGCTTATTCTTCCAATACTTTGCCTTGCTCTTTCTCCCATCCAAATCGATGGTTCCTTCCATGATTGGGAAGATGGTGTCACCCATCAAGAAGATGACTACTTCGTGTATCAACTCATAGAACTCCCTAGCGAAGCGTGCCTGCAACAGTTGCCCGAGCAAAAGGTTGTAGAGATTGGAGAGTACACTGTTTTCTTCTCACCAAAGGGTAAGGGTTACGGGGTTTCCTGCAAAAAAGGTGATGAATGGATTTCTCCATACGATGCTGGAGTCGTCTTCGCGCCAACAACTGCAGCCACTTCGTTTGAACTTAGAGTCAACAAACCAAAGACCACCTTTCCTACAAAACAATGTGAAGCTCTTTTTACGCCAAAAGGAGACTTAAGGGTAGTAAGTTGGAATGTCCAATTCGGGAACCTTCTAGATGACACCGAACGAAGTGCTCGCATTTTAAAAGCCCTTCAACCTGACGTCTTGCTTTTGCAAGAACTCGATGGTGATGACACTCCCGCAACAATCACTGATTTTATCAATGCAGCACTTGGAGGAAACTGGACGGCTGCTACAAGCACAAGTAGCGGAACCGAGCGCCATCACAAACTAAAAAGTGCGATAGTTACCTCACTCCAATCAAAAATCTTCGAATGTATCGCAAAACAAAAAATAATTGTTGGCGCTATCTATGTAAAAGAAAAGCCAATTAACTTTATTTCACTCCACCTCAGGTGTTGCGGAGGACCTACCGGTGAAGCTGAAGAACAGCGACAGGAAGAGGCAAAATCGATTCGATCAATCATTGATAATATGCAGTCACCAAGATTTGTTATCGCAGGCGATTGGAATCTTGTTGGAACAACCAAACCCCTAGAAATTGTTCAAGCAAACAGACTTGCTATTGTTGACGCGTTCCAGCCAGACATGAGACTCAACGCAACTTGGTCAGACACGGCAAGTTCGTTTACCCCAGGAAGATTGGATTGGATGTTGTACTCACCAGAGACACTTACTCTCGTCAATAGTTTTGTACTTGACACTGCTGATATTGACAAAAAAACATCATTTGAAAAAAATCTCAAAGCAGAAGACACTGCAAAACTATCTGATCACCTACCACTTGTTGCTGATTTCAGAATTGTCAAATGATTATTGAAACCAAAGTAGGTCCAATATCTCTTGGGTATTTTGATGGCGAATTGTTTTGCGACTTTGGGAGACATGTCTCCGAAAAGGAACCAACAAAAAAACTAGCCCAGCAATTTGCAGATTATTTTGACGGAAAACTCGTAGAGAAATTTGATGCACCAATTCCCGATTCCACACCATTTACCCAAAAGTGTTGGGTAGCGTGCAGAGCCATTCCATACGGAGAAACGATAACGTATGCAGAACTGGCAAAACATGCTGGCTCACCCAAAGCTATGCGAGCAGCTGGGCAAGCAATGCGAAAAAATCCTCTCACTCTCATCACTCCCTGCCACCGTGTCATTTCGGGCACTGGACATTTGCACGGGTATTCGGGTTCAACTGATTTGGAAGGCATGGAGCTTAAGAGAAAACAATATCTATTGGACCTCGAAAAGGGTATAATGAAGTCATGAAAATAACAATTGTTGGTACTGGATACGTTGGCTTAATCACAGGTACTTGCTTCGCTAATGCGGGGAATAATGTGACGTGCCTTGATATTGACCCTAAGAAAGTTGAAACTCTACGCAAGGGCGAAGCGCCTTTCTTTGAACCTGGCCTTTCTGAAATGATGACAAAGTCAATTAATGCAGGCCGGCTTCATTTCACAGATGACCCAAATACAGCCTATTGCGATTCTTCCATCATTTTCATTTGCGTTGGAACTCCAACAGGAGAAGATGGTCGTTGCAATTTGTCGCACGTTATGGGAGTTGCCGACAGTATTTCTGATTCACTCGACTCGTTTGATGAACCGCCAACTGTCGTGGTGAAATCCACCGTCCCAGTTGGAACAACACACAAAGTTGCAGAGCGGCTTAAAGGGAAATATTCAATAGCAAACTGTCCTGAGTTTTTACGCGAAGGAAATGCAATCGACGACTTCATGAATCCTGACCGTGTTGTTTGCGGCGTGGAAGATGACCGAGCTAAAAAATTCTTAGAGAAGGTATATGCTCCATTTATAAGTGATGGGCACCCAATTTTCTTCTTTGATATTCACTCTTCAGAAATGGTGAAGTACGCATCCAACGCTATGCTCGCATGTAAAATCAGTTTTATAAATGAAATTGCTTCCCTCTGCGAACGCAACGGTGCAAATATTGAACGTGTTCGCACTGGCATGTGTTCAGATAGCCGAATCGGAAACCAATTCTTCAAGCCGGGCATCGGATACGGTGGATCTTGCTTCCCAAAAGACACGTTAGCAGTAATGGAGATGGGTGATGACGCAAATGCTCCCTGCCTTGTTAACACTGCCGTGCACAACCTTAACCAACGCCAGCGAAGGTGGTTTGCAGATCGAATCCTAAAACACTTTAACAACGACCTAACTGGCAAAAAGGTTACACTCTGGGGTTTAGCATTTAAACCAAACACTGACGATGTCAGAGATGCTCCTTCGATTGATATTGCAAAAACTTTAATCGAAGCTGGTGCAGAAGTAACTGGTTTTGACCCAGAAGCATGGGAAACATTCCGTCACGAAGTCCCTGAAGTTGAGATTTTCAAAGACATGTATGATGCAGCCAATCAAGCAGATGCGCTTGTCATTTGTACTGAATGGTCAGAGTTCAGTTCCCCTGATTTTGCACGATTAAAGACTATTCTTAACGACCCAGTCGTGTTTGACGGTCGCAACTTGTACAAAAGAAACGAGATGGCGAGTTATGGATTTAACTACTACTCTGTTGGTAGACCAACTGTAGAACTCGCTGTTGCTAGGTAAATACACCCGAGATTTAATGCTAGAAGCATCATTTCTGCATAATTTCCAACCTCATGGTGGTTTGGGGTGTATCCTTAATATATAAAGGATATGTACTAATGGCAAAAGCAATTGCAGACCCCGAAGAAATTAGACGATTCGCTCATGATCTAAAACGGTTTAATGACGATTTAACTCATCAACTTCAAGTGATGCGATCGAGAATGGCATCCCTTTCACAAAGCTGGCGTGACCAAGAACAACGTAAGTTTGAAGAAGAGTTTGATTTCACGGTCAAGGCGATGGACCGTTTTTCTAAATCATCAGCAGAACAAATCCCATTCTTGCTTCGCAAAGCGCAGCGCATCGAGGACTACCTTCAGCAACGGTAACACATGGCAAAATCAGCAAATGTTCGTTCGTTAGAGGCATTGCGAGAATTTCGCGTTGCACTTATCCACTTCATTGACAAGGCAAAGCGAGCCGTCTCAACAAGCGACTCGGAAGTTATGCGAATACAGCTTTGGCTTCAATCACAGCAACCTGCGCATTGGATTCAAGAAACACGAAGAGCTGAGGAAAAACTTGCACAAGCAAAAAACGAACTCTATCGGGCAAAAATTTCTCAACCAGACAACCCTCGAGGGCCAACTGACCAAATTCAACTTGTGCGTAAACGTAAGGAAGAAGTTGCTCACGCCCGCCAAAAACTAAAGCAAACAAATCGTTGGTCAAGGACATTTGAGCGCAGTAGCAACGAATATAGAAGCGAACTCTCTCCACTGAGTTCAGCACTTGATGGAAGTGCTCAAAAGACAGTTCATCTCATCGAGAAATCGATAGCAACTCTTGAACAATATCTCTCAACGAAATCGACCTCTGCAACTGAAGAACTCACCACCACCCAAACAACATCAATCGCACGCAAGGGCGAAGAACAAACGGAATACATAAACGATGAGCATGCAAACAGCGACAGCACAACTAACGAAAGCGACAAAAACTCTGATTTATCAATGGAATCAGGCGACTGAGTTGTGGGACGACCCCGTCAGCAGACGAATTGAAGAAAAGCACATCAACCCCCTGCTCGACTCGGTCAATTCTGCAATTCGTGCTATGGAATCGATAGGGGAATCAGTTTCGAGAGCTCAAAGTGATTGCTCGTAACGATATACAATCCCCATGAAATATAATTCCATGGGGACATGCATCTCTACTCATATTATGACTAACTCCACCCTCAAACATCAGAAAGAACAACTCACAGCATTGCGAGTACTTATTCAAGAAACAGCAAGTGAAGAGGGTGATTTACGAGAACGTATAGACTTACATAAAGTCGAGGCTGAAAGAAAGAAGGCAACCCAACTTGAACAATGCTCTGAACTCTACGATGAGCAAAGCAACCAAGCAATTCAATATAGAGATGCAGCTCTTGCAAAAACAGATAAACGACGTAAAGTTGAGCCAGAAGTACTTAAAAATAAACACGACCTTCGTGTAACCGAAATCGAACTTGAAGCAGAAGAACTTCATGAACATAATCAAACAAAACTAAACGATGCAATTTGGCTTGCAGAATCTGTGTATGAAGGTGCAATTTCTGAACCCCGAAAACATGCATATAAAGTTGTTGAATCATTTGAGAAAACAAACAAAAAATTACTGGATTTGTGCGAAGAAGCTCCGAAGACACTCTCAAAATTACGCCAATCCCACACAAAACAAAAAACAGGCACTGTCCCCAAGGTTGAAAAAACCATGGAAGAGTACACAGACGCTGCTTCCAAAGCCCTTCGTGCGATTCAATCTGACCCAAAAGCAAAGTGGTTCGTCGGCTTACGCCCTGCCTTCATTGTCTGCATTGTAACTGCGGGCGCCATCGCTGTTTCTGGAGCCTACACAGACTGGGAAATTTCACTTTCTCTTTTTGCTATCCCAATTGGCGCGATGGTGGTTTCAATCCTTGCACTCATTACTACATTTGCTTCTGGAAAGAACTCCGTTAGAAAAAAACACAATGAGTTCAATCAAAATATCTCACTTGCAAAAGAAGCATTCGTTATTTCAATTGAAACAACAGAGATAAAACGCAAAGCAAAAGAAAAAGCAATCACAACAAACCGCGACAACGAAATTAAAAAAGCTGAAGACAGATATAAACCGAGACTCAGTGAAATCAACCGGCTCTCAAAGAAAGATATTAAAAAAGAAAAAACTCGATTTGAAGCAGTAGCAAAAACTTTAGCATCTCGAGTTGAACAGGATGAGGCTGACGCACTACGAACATACGAAACAACTATGGCAGAACTCGACCTGCAAAAAGATACCGAACGTTCAAGGATACAAAAAGAGTTTACACAAAGCATGGCATCGATTCAGGCGGACCACCATGACACAATGGAACGGCTCACCAAACGATGGACTGAGGAACTTCAAGCTTTTCAAGACGACTGCAACGTGCAAATTGAGACAAAATCCAATGAACATCCCACTTGGAATACAGAGTGGGTTTCATGGAATCCAAAAACAGAGTCCAGCACGACCATCCCAATCGGTGACCTTGCCATCGACCTCGTAACTGTTGCTGGAGTTCTGCCTACGAGCGAAAACTTATCGCTTCCGATCGAATCAAACTTATCCATCCCAGTAGGATCTACGTTGCCTGGCAATGCATCCATTCTTGTTTCCTCATCAGGCAAACAACGAGAGAGAAGCATTACGATTATTCAAAACGCAATCATGCGAATCCTCACTGCAATCCCTCCTGGCAAAGCAAAGTTTACACTTATAGACCCTGTAAGTCTTGGGCAAAGTTTTGCAGGGGTTATGCACTTGGCAGATTACGAAGATTCGCAACTCCTCGACCGAGCGTGGACAGAGCCAAGACATATTGAAGCTCAACTTGCTCGCCTTACTGAGCATATGGAAACTGTTATTCAAAAGTACTTGCGTAATGAATTTGAATCTATCGATGCTTATAATGAAAAAGCTGGCGAAATTGCAGAGCCATACCGATTTTTAGTAATCGCAGACTTACCCAACAACTTTTCTGAACTTGCGGCAAAACGGCTCGCTAGTATTGTCACAAGTGGAGCAAGGTGTGGAGTGTACGTTATTGTTCATCGCGATCTTTCTATTCCACTTCCATCCGGCATTGATGAAGACACGTTTCAACGCATTCCTTTTCGCATTGTTGAAGAGGACAACTCATTTTGCATAGACGAAGATGAGTTGCGAGAATTACCGCTCAATCTTGAATTTCCACCAGATGAAAACACCACCACAGCCATAGTTAAAAAGGTTGGCGAAACTGCAGACAGCACGCACCGTGTTGAAGTTCCTTTTGGTGTCATCGCACCATCTACTGAAAATCTGTGGTCACGCTCAACTTCTGAAAAGATTGCGATTCCTTTGGGTCGATCTGGTGCAACAAAATTACAGAACCTTACGCTTGGTAAAGGCACCGCTCAACACGCACTTATTGCGGGCAAGACGGGATCTGGCAAGTCCACACTGCTCCACGTATTAATCACAAACCTTGCGCTTTGGTACAGCCCTGATGAGGTCGAGTTTTATCTTGTCGACTTTAAGAAAGGTGTCGAATTCAAAACGTACGCAACGCACAAGTTGCCACACGCTCGCGTCGTTGCCGTTGAAAGTGATCGAGAGTTTGGCATAAGCGTGCTGCAACGAGTTGATGCAGAGCTTAAACGCAGAGGTGAATTATTCCGAGAGCAAGGCGTACAAGACATTGCAGGGTTCAGAAAAAAATCAAGCGACCGTATGCCTCGCATTTTACTTATCATCGATGAATTTCAGGAGTTCTTCATTGACGATGACCGTGTTGCACAAGAAGCAAATCTATTGCTTGACCGACTTGTAAGGCAAGGTCGTGCATTTGGTATCCATGCAATCATGGGTTCACAAACCTTAGACGGTGCGTACACCCTTAGTCGCTCAACGATGGGACAAATGGCTGTTCGGGTTGCATTGCAATGTTCCGAGCAAGACAGTTACATTATTCTCAACGAAGATAACGCTGCTGCCCGATTGCTTTCAAGACCCGGCGAAGCAATTTATAACGATGCCGCTGGAAACATTGAAGGCAACAGCCCTTTCCAAGTTGTGTGGATAACTGACAGTGAGCGAGAAGTTTTTCTTGAAAACCTTGCCGTCAGAGACAATGGCACACCACGCGAGATGGTTGTCTACGAAGGAAATCAACCGGTTTATCTTCATGAAAATGCAAAGTTTAATAGTTTAGAAAAAGTATCAAAACCACTTTCTGCAAAAGCATGGCTTGGCGGCGCGATGGCAATTAAGGAAGACACCTCAGCAACGTTCCGAATGGCTTCAGCAAGTAATCTTCTCATTGTCGGGCAACAAGACGAGATAACGACGAATCTGATTGCCAGTTCATTGCGATCACTTGATAAACAATACGCTCCCGAAGACGTTTCATTCATACTTCTTGATGGAGCTCCGCAAGATCAATCCCACTCAGCTACTCTTCCTGCCGCAATAGATGGCTTGATAAATAAGCCAAAACTTGTTGGGTTGCGCGATATCCCAGAAGCAATGGCTTCAATTGATTCAGAGTTACAAAAGCGAATCGAAGTTGGAGCAACAGATGCTCCAGTCATCTACTTTATTGTGAATGCTTTGCACCGCTTTAGAGATCTTCGTCGTGACGAGGATGACTACGGTTTCTCGATGAACGACGAAGAAAAGGCAAAAACTCCAAGCAAAATTTTCACTGAGTTGCTCAAGGAAGGTCCAACTCTTGGAATGCACGTGATTTGTTCAACGGACACCCTTGCAAACTTAAACCGGACGTTTGACCGTCAGGCGCTAAGAGAATTTGATATGCGGGTGCTTTTACAAATGGGAGCCAATGATTCCACGAACCTTATCGATATGCCAGATGCTTCGCGACTTGGCATGCACCGTGCTATCCTCTACAGCGAAGAAACTGGTACAATAGAGCCGTTCAGACCGTACGCCCCCGAATTTTAATCGGGCAGTTCGACCAACTACTACAAGTACGTTCTGAAACTGTTAGGGCCATTAGCTCAGTTGGCTAGAGCGCTTCGTTTACACCGAAGAAGTCACAGGTTCGAGTCCTGTATGGCCCACTTCCTTTGAAGAATAAAAGCACTTTCACTTTCAGCGAAATCGCTTTTTTCTTCGTGGAAGTAGGCCATGAGCATGGCTACTGCCATGCTCGGGCGTGCAAAGCACGCCCACAGTACTCGAGTGGCGCGGGACTGCAAAGCAGGCCCGCGGCAACGAGTCCCTGAAAAGTACATACATTCGCCACAGCGGAAACTTCGTTTCATGCACACTTTTTGAAAGTGCCAACTCCTTTGAAGAATAAAAGCACTTTCACTTTCAGCGAAATCGCTTTTTTCTTCGTGGAAGTAGGCCATGAGCATGGCTACTGCCATGCTCGGGCGTGCAAAGCACGCCCACAGTACTCGAGTGGCGCGGGACTGCAAAGCAGGCCCGCGGCAACGAGTCCCTGAAAAGTACATACATTCGCCACAGCGGAAACTTCGTTTCATGCACACTTTTTGAAAGTGCCAACTCCTTTGAAGAATAAAAGCACTTTCACTTTCAGCGAAATCGCTTTTTTCTTCGTGGAAGTAGGCCATGAGCATGGCTACTGCCATGCTCGGGCGTGCAAAGCACGCCCACAGTACTCGAGTGGCGCGGGACTGCAAAGCAGGCCCGCGGCAACGAATCCTGCTTGAATCCCACATATTTTCCTTGTATTCCTTCCTGCATTTCCCTACTATTA
>JACKQG010000094.1_pt1 | contig 117815 bp, 106 predicted proteins | sample 8237621 | NCBI WGS metagenome assembly JACKQG01 (sample SAMN15677084, study PRJNA649215) | marine metagenome | biome: marine; feature: Black Sea; material: saline water; isolation source: suspended particulate matter (SPM) from the Black Sea western gyre | collected 2013-06-09/2013-06-10... | reverse complement strand
GTGGCCAGCTGAGATCAGGCGGTTGGGATTATCGAATCGAGTTTGATCCGAAAGCCCGCCTAAAGTATGCGTATCGCGTCGACGGCGGATCGGCCGAAGCGAGGAACGTTACGACGCTCGACGATAACACGACCCAATCGGCGTTGCGTTATTTAATGCGTGTCGATCGCGCCTTGGGATTTAAGGACGCGCGAGTTCACGAGACGTGTGAGTACGCGCTGTCGAGTCTCTTAAAATCGCAGTACCCGAACGGTGCGTGGGCACAACGGTTTAGTGAGCCGCCAGATCCCTCGCAGTATCCGGTGATCAAGGCGAACTATCCCGATACTTGGCCGCGCGAGTATCCCAAAGAAGACTATCGCAGCTACTACACCTTCAACGACAATTCGATCGCCGATACGATCGCCACCATGTTCGAGGCCGAAAGCATCTACGGCGAATCGAACTACGGCGATGCAGCGAGGCGGGCAGGAGACTTTATCTTACTGTCGCAGATGCCCGAACCGCAGCCTGCTTGGGCTCAGCAATATAACGCCAAGATGCAGCCAGCCTGGGCCAGACGTTTCGAGCCAGCTTCGGTGACCGGCGGCGAGTCGCAAGGCGTATTGCGAATTCTTTTGTCGATCTATCGTGAGACGGGCGACAAGAAGTACCTCGCGCCGATTCCAACAGCAGTGAAGTATTTGCGCGATTCGCAATTGCCAGATGGCCGACTTGCCCGTTTTTACGAGCTGAAGACAAACCGTCCGCTTTACTTCACGACAAAATACGAACTGACTTACGAAGACGATGACCTGCCCACACACTACGGCTTCAAGATTGGGTCCAAGCTCGATTCTATTGAAGCTGAGTACGCACGCCTGTTGAAAACCGACCCGACAGAATTGGCGCCACGTGAATCAATGCCAACCTACAAAATGTCCGGCTCACTGGCCAAGCAAGCGACGCAAGTAATCGAGGCGTTAGATAAACGTGGGGCTTGGGTCGAGTCAGGCGCTCTGAATTCCTACGGTGATGACGACCCGACCATCCGGGTTATCGATACGCGTACGTTCGTAAAGAACGTCGAAACACTGAGTAAGTTCATCGCGGCAGCCGAATAGCCGCTAGTCACGCGAACAGGGATCACAAATGTCTTTTGCGAAAAGCTTTGGCGCGATCGGGGATGGCAAAGCCGACGATACGGATGCGCTGCAGCATGCCCTTGATGACGGCGATGGTGTCTTGGAGTTGTCGAAGGGGACGTATCGTATCACGCGACCCGTCGTGCTTGATTCCCGAAAACACGGCTACTTGGGAGTGCGAGGCGAACAAGGGACGGCGCGGATTGTGATGACCGGAACTGGACCAGCGTTATCAATCATCGGAGATCATCAGGGAACTGCTACTCCCGCCAGCTTCAAGCCCCACACTTGGGAGCGTGAGCGGATGCCGATCGTTACTGGGCTGGAGATTCTCGGAGAGCATCCTGCAGCCGACGGAATTGAACTGCGTCGCACGATGCAAGCGACCATTCAAAATGTGCTGATCCGCCGTTGCCGCTATGGCATTCATCTTGTCGAGCGGAATCGCAACTTCCTCTTGAACGCCGCTCACATCTACGACTGTCACGATTCGGGCGTGTTCTTCGACGAATGTAATCTGCATCAAGTGATTATCTCGGCTAATCACATCAGCTACTGTAAGCGAGCCGGTATTCGGCAATTCAATGGTGACGTCCACAACATCCAGATCACCGGGAACGACATCGAATACAACTCCGGATACGAAGGCTTGGACGAGGAACTTAGCGGCGAGATCGTACTGGTCGCTCCCGAAGGTGTCATCAGCGAGTACACGATTGCGAGCAACACGATCCAAGCGACGCTCGACGCTCCCGGTGCCAACGTAATGATTCTCGGAAAAGAAGAAGACCCACCGAGCGGTATCCGGTTGGTGGTGATCACCGGTAATGTCCTCGGCAGCCGCGACCGCAACATCGTCATCGACTACGGTTCACGTATCAGCATCACCGGCAACACGATCTACGGCGGCCAGCAACTGAATTGCGAATTCCGCAACAGCCGGTTCATTACCTTTGGTTCCAACAGCTGCTTCAGCCGGCCGGCCAGCTACGCCAGCGATACGACAGACGGCGTCTTGCTCGTAAATTGCTCTGGGTGTTCGCTGGTCGGAAACGTACTGAATGATTGTCGTCTCGGAACCAAAGAGAGCGGCGGCTCGATCACCGTTCGTGACTCGACCAATATCGCAATTTCGGCCTCTCAGATTTTGAACCCGCATTATCGAGGGATCGATGTCGCCAACTCGTCACGCTGTAACATCGGTGGGAACTCGGTTCACGAGGAAGCCGGAACCGAGCACCTGATCACGGGATTGCGTATCACCGGTGAAGGTTCCGGAAATTGGGTTCATGGAAACTCGGTGAGCGAGGGGACGAGGAGTGCCATCGAATGTGATGGCCACACGGCGCGAGTTGAAGGAAACAATCCGATCTGACTTGCGGTTACTCGTCGACCGATTCGTTCGAATCCGCTTCGTCCTCAAGTTGATCGAGCGTCCTCCGCGCCTTGTCGGCTTGTGACTGCCGGACAACGACTTTAACTTCTCCAGGGGCTTCTGCTTGAAACCCGGAAGTGAACGACCCAGTTGTGGTTGCTTCGATTCCTTCTGCTTCCAATGCCGTAACGATTGCTGCCGCTTCAATCGCGTTCGCAGCGCTATAAACGATGGTTGGCGAGTCGGGGTCGGAGGTCATGGCGGATAGCTCTGTGTAAGAGATTGTTGTAGTTTGGTCACGCGATTCGTTCGCTGACATAATTGTACCTCAAAGCGACTGCTTGATGGCCCTTCTTCACCTTGATGCTTTGCCGCCGCGCACGACGAAAGGGACGATCGTGCGTTTGCTCACGCAAGTTGGCGAGATCGATAAGCAACGCATCGGCGTGATCGGTATCCAGGGGCGAACCGCCACGGTCGAAGTTCCCGACACTTGGGCAGCCAGATTGGCGAAGAAACTCGACGGGACCGAATTGGCGAACCGCCACATCCGCGCCTGGCCTGCTGCAGCACCTTCGGCGGGCAATCGTGAGGATCATTTTGAGCGAATGATCCGATTGCTGGAAATGGAAGGGGATGCCGAAGCGGAGCAACTCCTTCAGGCTCAACGGCGCCGATCGCCAGCTCAGGCTGAGAAGGCTGGTACGACGCTAATCAACTTGATACTCCGCGACGAAGCACCGGGCCTGGGCGGGCGTGTGCTAGTGACACTCGGCAAGAAGTCGCGCGAGCCGCTACCGTGGACACGACTCGGCATCGGCTCGCCCGTCTTGTTATCCGAGCAAGAAGGTGATGAGCGATGGCGAGGCGTCGTGAGTTATCGCGCGAGCCACACCATCGAAGTCGCCATGTCGCAGTTGCTACCCGCCGAAGAAGGCAAGTCAACGTACCGACTCGATCTATCGAGCGACGAAATCTCGCGTCAGCGACAGCGCGTCGCCATGGAGCAAGCTCGCGGCGCGACGGCCGACCGACTTTCAAAGTTACGCAGCGTCTTTCTCGGCGAGACTGCGCCTGCATCTCAACCACAAGCCGCGCCAGCCATCTTTGCTGGCTCGATGAACGATTCACAGGTCGAGGCGATACGTTCCTCGCTCGCCGCCGAAGATCTGGCGATGATTCATGGACCACCAGGTACGGGCAAGACGACAACGGTCGTCGAGATCATTCGCCAGGCGGTTGCACGAGGCGAAAAGATCTTGGCCTGTGCGCCGAGCAACATGGCGGTTGATAACTTGTTCGAGAAGCTGTTGGCTTGTGGCGCAAGTGTCGTGCGATTGGGCCATCCTGCACGTGTGATGCCCGAGCTGCGTACGCATACGCTGGACCTGATGGTAGACGACCACGATGACATGCGGATCGCCAAGAAGTTAACTCGCGATGCGCATGCGGCGTTTGCTCGGGCTGGTCGTCACACTAGAGCCAAGCCAGTGCCTGGTGAAAGACAGTCGCAGCGGGAAGAAGCCAAGAGCATGCTCGAAGATGCTCGTCGACTTGAACGACAGGTTGTTCGGCAAATCCTCGACGGCGCCGATATCCTCTGCTCGACACTCACTGGCCTAAATGGCGAACTGCTGGGCCGCCGGTCGTTTGATTGGCTCGTCGTCGACGAAGCCTGTCAAACGACGGAGCCCACGTGCTGGATACCGCTTCCGCGCTGTGAGCGAGTTCTTCTCGCGGGCGATCATTGCCAGTTGCCGCCAACGGTCGTGTCGCGTGAAGCGAGTAAAGAAGGTTTTGCGGTGAGTCTGTTTGAGCGGCTGATGGATCTGCACGGCGAGCAGGCGTCGCATCGCTTGACCGTCCAGTATCGAATGCACGAGCAGATCATGGACTTCTCATCGCAACAGTTTTACGAATCATCACTGGTGGCAGACGAAAGCGTGCGCGAACACTTGCTGCACGACCTTCCCGATATCGAGCAATCGGAAGCAACCTTTTCACCAGTCGAGTTCGTGGATACAGCTGGCGCAGGTTACGACGAGGAGTTGGAGCCAGACGGCGAGAGCCGGCGCAACCTCGGTGAGGCAGAACTCATTCGACGCAAGGTGCAGGCGCTGCTTGATACTGGGCTGGCCGCTGCGGACATTGCGATAATAGCTCCCTATGCCGCCCAGGTTCGATTGCTGAGAGAACTCGTGGATATCGACCGACTGGAGGTTGACACGGTCGATGGGTTTCAGGGTCGCGAGAAAGAAGCGGTCTTGATTTCGCTCGTCCGATCCAATGCAAGCGCTGAGATCGGATTTCTAGCCGACGTGCGACGCATGAACGTGGCGCTCACACGCGCTCGGAGAAAGCTTGTCGTCGTTGGCGATAGTGCAACCCTTGGATCGCATCTGTTTTATCAGCAGATGATTGATTACTTTGAGCAGATCGGCGCTTACCATACGGTTTGGGAAGAGCCTGATCTTCTGTGACTGTTTCATGCCCACTCGCGGAGTTTACCAATGCGTTTTTTTGCAGACACACATTTTGCTTACACCGTTGTGGCGCTGTCCGTCGTTACGCTGGTCGCTGTAAACGCTGAAAGGGTTGTCGCCGAAGAGAGTCGCTGGGAGTCGGCAATTCAAGCGTTTGAGGAACAAGACGCCAAGCAAGCACCACCAAAAAATGGAATCGTCTTCGTAGGCAGCTCCAGCATCCGGAAGTGGGATCTGGCCAAGTCGTTCCCAGATCTGGAGCCCATTAATCGCGGGTTCGGCGGCTCGGAGGTCTCGGATTCGGTCGAGTTCGCGGAGAGAATTATTCTTAAGTATGATCCTCGCATTGTTGTCGTTTACGCAGGCGACAACGACATCGCGCACGACAAAACACCGCAACAAGTGTGTAATGACTTCAAGCAACTCGTCGGAATGATTCACGCCAAGCTGCCCAAAACGAAGATCGTCTACATCGCGGTGAAACCTAGCATCAAGCGATGGGCTTTGGTGCAGCAAGTGCGAGAAGCAAATCGACTGATCACGGAAGTTGCCGTAAAGAACGAGCGGCTAGAGTTCGTGGACATCGACAAGCCGATGATTGGTTCCGATGGAATGCCCCGAAACGAACTCTTTGTCAAAGATGGTCTTCACTTGAGTGCAGAAGGTTATGCACTTTGGACAGCGCTCGTGAAGCCGCATTTAGTAAGGGACTAGAGGAGAGGCGGCTACCACCCTTCGCTGAGCGGAATCGTAATGCCCTCGATAAATAACGGGCAAACGATGACCGCATCTTGATCGATAGCGGTATCTCGCGATCCGAAAGGTCAGAGATCGTTCAAGCGGTCGAGGATCAGCTTTTTGAAATGCTCGACCAACAAGGCGAGGAGATCACTCGCGAGGGTGTCTTACAGCTTCTACGGTCGCTCGACCCGCCCGAGGCTTACTGCAGCGAAGACGCGAGACTCGACATCCTCGATCGACCTGTACGAGAAGCACGACGCGAATCGCTCACTCAAAGACACACGCCGAGTGGACAGCCTCAAAGCGTCTCCTTGTCGAATCAATCTAGGTCGAAGCAATCTGGCTTTGCCATTACGTCGTTCGTCCTAGCAATGTTGAGCATTCCCTCGATCATCGTACCGCCGATTGGGAGCGTCTTCGCGCTGGTCGCGTTTGTATTCGGCGTCATTGCCTTACCGCAGATAGCAGCCTCGCACGGACGACTTCGCGGAAGCTGGATGGCATACGTCGCTTGTGCGGTGATGGCGTTGCAGACATTTGCGGCTTGGGGCCTGCTGATGATGATGTGAGTCGGCTTGGTGTAGTTGAATTGAGTGACAACTGTCACACTTATCTCGACGGGCGTGAAGCAACATAACCCGGAGTTCCGCCTTCGTAGATACTGAACTCGGCCCAGACTGGAAGGTGGTCGGAGACTTCAAGAGCTTCCTCTGTGCTCAGATTGTAATCTCGCATGAAGTCGACGACGCCACTGCGGCCAACGAATTCACGAGTCGCCTGACTGTGAAATACGAGGTTATCGTATTGCTTTGTTCGCCGCACGTTTGTTGGAATACCGGCGATCGCCCAACTGATGCCGGGTACTTGGCCCAGCTCACCGAGGTGTGCATGATCGGCATTGAAATCGCCGAGAATGATCACATCGTCTTCGTTCCGCTTGTCGTCTCGCACAACACGATAAACGTCGTCCATGACTGACATCTCCGTCGCGACGATGTCCGGATCGGTATGCACATTGACCAACGTGAAGGTAAAGGCTTCATCAGGCTTCGGACCACGCGTTCGAAACCAACCGACGAGCGGTTCCCGGTGTAGCAAGTTGTCGATGTCGTTGATCGTGTACAAGAATGTTCGATCGACTTCGATGGTCTGACGGTCAAAGATGAATGCGTATTGTTCCTTGCTGCTCGTGTCTCCGATTCGCGGGCCGATCACGAAATCGTAACTGCGCCCGGCCGAATTGATGATCTCGATGAAGCGTGGCAAGACGTCTTGATCTCGCGAACGAATCTCTTGGATCGCGACGATGTCGAATTGCCGGATGACGCGTGCCAAGATCTCCATGGCTTTGGGCTTCGAGAGCTTGCTCTGGCCAAAGACTTGGATGTTGAACGAAGCGATCTTGATCGTATCGTTCGGTTGGAATGCCGGAATCTCAGGACCGGCAACGCTGACGGGGAACGTCGAGGCTCCACCCTTCTTCTTAATCTCGACCCCATCGAGGCCTTCGACATCGAAGTTCTGAAGGAAGAACCAGCCACCACCGGCGAGCAACGCAACGATGACAAGTAACGAAGAGTTCCGCAAAACGCCCCTCCTTGGGCAGCCGGACAGAACATTGCTGAACTAACGGCCTAACGCGGGCCGTGTTCCGCTAGAAGACCGGGGCAGAAGGGTAGCCGAAGGAGGGTGGCGGCTCTAGTGCAGTTTTTATTCGGCAGGTTTCAGAAACCACCCGAATCACGTGCGATCAACACTGCGTTTACCTACGTCGAAGAGAGATTGCATGCGATGCTAGCAAGAAAAACGGGAACGTCGAATTGACGTCCCCGTTCATTGCTTCAATATCTGGTATACGCGATTTACTCGCGTGGGCGAACCGCACCCGTCAGTCCGCTGTAATCGACGCGGTCCGAACTGTGCCAAAGCGGCATGCCGAGAGCGACGCGTTGACGCATGATCTCGATTTTCTCATCCGAGCCTGCAGGAGCGTCGGTCGCTTCAAACTCTTCATTTACCTCAGGGGCGAAATCCTCGTCGTGGCCGTACTTCAGAATCGCCTCGAACACATTGCTTACGTTGTGCATCTAACCTCTTCCCTTCTCACATCTGTGATTACTAAATGGTCTTATTTCGTTCGGCGTTTGCGAACGCCGATTCCAGTCTATTTCTTCGAATGATCAACACGTATTCGTAATTGGCGGGGCGTCTTAATTTCGGGCCTGGGTGGGATGCTTTGTCGGCCCAGATACTTCATTGAATACGGTTTCCGTTGCGAATGTCTTGTAATTATTCCCGTATGGCGCAGAATGTCAAGGAAATTTACCTAGCCTTTTCCTTGGTCTGTGAGTCGTTGAATGGGATGGTTTCAAGCGTCGATCGAGCTCTCCCCACGACCGCGTGGTTTCCACCTAATCACATCGCAAATAGTTGATGCATTACCGGAACTGCGCAATGTCAACGTGGGCTTGCTCCACGTCTTTATTCAACACACATCTGCTTCGTTGACGATTAACGAGAACGCTGATCCTGACGTTCCCGTCGACTTGGAGATGTCGGTTAACAAGATCGTTCCCGAGAGCTTTCCCTACATTCACACATTGGAGGGTCCCGACGACATGCCGGCCCACGTGAAGGCTTCGATGATGGGAAGCTCGGTGTCGGTGCCGGTTTGCGACGGTCGATTGTTGCTCGGGACTTGGCAGGGAATCTATTTGTGCGAACACCGAAACCGTGGTGGATCACGAAGGCTGATAATTACGCTTCAAGGTGAACTCTGAGTCCGTCCGCGTTACATAGAAGCGGTGGAAGCGGGGTCACACCTGCGCGGCTTCGCACAACCTTGCCAAGTCATCGATCCAGCATTCGATCAATGTCGCTTGGTTGGCGTTTGCGTCGACTTGAGCTTGTGCATCAAGACATCGCTCGACGCAACAAGCAGTTGCCTCGACGTCCACGCTCCGATGACGAATTGTCGTCTCGACGCTCGTGCTCACAGTGACGTCGCTCGCCGACGCAACACCGCTCGCTTGACGGACTAGTTCTCGATAGAAATCGACGGCGATCATAATCACGAGTTTCAATCGTTCTCGTCGAACCGGAGCGTCCTTTCCGGCCGCATCGACGAAGACACCCACGTCGGTCGCCAGAGCAACCGTTTTCTCGGGCAATTGGCCTAGTCTTGCGAGGAACTCATCGCGAAATTCACAGAGTTCCGAATCGAGGAATTGCTTCGCTTGTTGTAGGCTTCCGTGGCTTAAGCTGGCGAGTTGCTTCGCTTCAGCTTCTGTTTCGGTCGCACCGCTTGATCGTAGCAGCGATGCCACGACTTCTTCCTGTAAAGGGAAAAAACGAACGATCTGGCAACGCGAGCGAATCGTTGGAAGCTGGGTCTGTTCGCTGGACGCGATCAGGATGATAACCGACTTGGGCGGCGGCTCCTCGAGCGTCTTGAGCAAACAGTTCGCACCTTCTTGGTTCAGGTAGTCAGCATCGTCGATGATTGCGATCTTTCGGCCACCAAGGAATGGCTTGAGCGCGATGTTATGACACAAGCCAACTCGCCTGCGATGGTCTCGATCACCAATGAAGACGTCGACGGGGATAAAACTTCTGTCCGCCGGTTTGGCGACTAGCTCCAGGTCCGGATGAGATCGCGCAGCAACTTGCTGGCAAGAAGGGCACGAACCACAGGGACTCAACTCGACATCCGAGACGACTTCGCAAAGTAACGCCTGAGCTAGTTTCAACGCGAAGGTTCGCTTTCCGACGCCTGGTGGTCCGACGAACAAGAATGTGCTGGCTAGTCGGCCACTTGCCAATATTCGGCGAAATCGTTCGACGTTTTCATCGTGGCCTTCGACTCCTTGCCAGCTCATGCGCGCGTACTACCTTTCACGTCGATGACTCGTCCCGCAAGAGTTCGAATGTCGGCTTGAATGCTTTCGATGTCGCGTGTCGCGTCGATCACGGCGATGCGTTCGGGGGCTTTCGCTGCTTCGAGCAAGAACCCATCGCGAACTCGGTTAAGGAACTCCGTGCCTCGCGATTCGATCCGATCCAGATCGCGATTCAGCCGCGTGGCAGCTTGCTCGACGCGCATGTCGAGCATCAAAGTCAGATCGGGCCGCACGCCGTTCGTTGCGATCGCACCGACGGACCAAACGTCACTGACCTCGACACCACCGGCATGCCCTTGATAAGCAACGTTTGAGACTAGGAAGCGGTCCGAGACTACTGTTTTTCCAGCCGTGATCGCCGGACCAATTACTTCAGCCACTAGCTGAGCACGCGATGCCATATAGAGGAGCATCTCGGAGGTCGGGCAGAGCGGCATCTCCTGCTCGTGAAGAATGATCTCACGGAGAGCCTCGCCCAGCGGCGTCCCTCCCGGATCGCGACACTGTACGACATCATGGCCGTTGTCGCGGAGCCACTCGCAAAACAACTCCATCTGAGTGGATTTGCCAACGCCATCGATTCCGTCAAAAGTGAAGAATAAGCCTGTCATTGTGGCTGCATTCTACGAAGCTCGGCGAGGAGAGCGGTAGTAGGGGCAGCGATGTGCTTGTAGCCAATCACGCTTCGAGTGACGAGCACTTGGGTCGCGGTCCAACGAATCCCCAAAGGGCATCTTCCCAAAGGGCATCTTCGCCGCGAAACTGGATTCCAGCGCTCATCACTCGGAGCGTGATGGCTACTTAGGCGAGTGGTAAGTCGATTTCCGCCGCCCGACTAAAGGGAAACACGGACAGCACGGACGGAGAACAGCCGTAAGCCGATTGTCTCCGCGTATCCCGTGCTATCCGTGTCCAATCGCTCCCAGTCGATTTGAATGGCTCTGAGTTGATGAATGGTTTGAATGTCGACGCAGTGTTTGCGTTGTAAGGCGACAAGAGGCAGCTTCGCCGACTCGGTCTGTTGCTACTGTCGAAGCGGCTCGCCGTAGGAGGCTTGACGCAACGCGTTGCCATCGGCGGAAGGTTCCGAAGTGGCGGCTGAAGGCGTCAGCCCCAGCGATCCCCACTCGAACGAATTGCCGGTGTGTGTTGCGACGTTCAACGATCCGCGTTGCGTACCGGCTCGCAACGGCGCGTTTAATGCGGGACCCTCGGGGCGAGTCGTGATGGGACCTGGCTCTTGCGGAGCGTCGTCGCCGGCTTCAGGACGCTCGGCAGGCGTTGGTGCCGGAGTGGGAACCAACTCGGAGCCGTCTCCAGCGTTCGACCCGTCGACCGGCATGTCGCCGATATATTGTGATACTGGTCCTTGACCGACTGGGCCTTGGCTGATGACGCCGGGCCGTGTGTAGCCGTAGTTCAAGTAGTAGCTCGCATCGCGTTCCCGGGCGTGTTCCATGGCATCCCAATAAGCTTTGTCAGCCCACGGTCCTTCGGCGAGATGGATGTTGTTGTATTCCAACAGCGATCCCTTGCGGAAGTGAACTTCGGCAATCGACTTGTTGTACTCGCTGAGAGCGCGATAGTAGTCGATTTGAGCTTGGGCCCGACGACGTTGCGCGTCGAGGACAAGATCCAGTGTCGTTTTACCGCCACGGTACAACGCGTCCACCGAATCAACCTCGGCCTGCGAAGCCTTCCAGCGATTGAAGTGTGTTTGGGCTGACTGATAGTTGAAGTCGAGATTTCGGACTGCCGTGGTCAACAGATGAGACGTATTAAGCTCCATGTCTTCAAGTTGAGCCTGCGAACGAACCAGACCGAGCTGAGCAGCCCGAACGCCCGCCAATTCAGATCGAAAGCCGATTGGCATACCAAAAGTGAACAACAGGCCCGCCTCTTGATAGTTGCCTTCGGTCAGTTCGTCGAACGCGGTCGAGCCATCGACTGGGAAGTTTAGGCCGTTTCGGTCTGCGTTGATCAGATCGTCGCCCGCACCTACCCATCGATAGAACGCACCGACATCGAGTTGCGGAAGGAGGCTGTTCTTTGCCAGGGCCAAACGAAGTTCTTGGCTTTCGATCGTCCACTTTTGCTGCCGAAGTTCCGGGCTGCGAAGCAGAGCTTCGGTGTGGATCAGCCGCCAATCGTGCGTGATGCGAGCGGCGGTAGGCTCGTCGCTTGGACGGACCAAGCGTCCGTCCGTCGCTGCGATCCCCATTAAGTATCGGAGGCGATTCTCGACGTTGTACAGATCTCGTAACGCGGTCTCAAGCTGGGAACGGAAGAAGAAGTACTGCTCGCGGGATTGTGCTTCGGCCTGGGCATTCTCGATTCCGCCTTTGACCTTTTCGTAAACGTTGTTCCAAGTGACCTGCGCACTGTCGCGACCGATCTTCGACGTTTCGAGATTGCGGTAGGCCGCGTGCAGGTCCCAGTAAGTGTTCTCGATGTCGAGCACGAGATTGCGGACGCTTGCTTCAAACGTCGCGAGACTCACGTCGGTGTTAATGCGGGCGAGAAGCACAGGAATCCGATTGATCTTCGTCCCGTTTGCAGCGGACGAAGGGTTGTACAATTGGCCGTTGTTAGAACCGCGAAGCAACGGATGATCGACTCGTGCCTCGAGCGCCGTTGTCCAAAAACTTCCGTCGGTTACTGCGGTGACGCTGTTGCCTCGCCGGTAGTCGGTCTGATTGCTAAGCGTGAACCGCGAGCCACTTGCCGTCTGCTTCGTTAGGTCAGCTCGAAGGCCACCATCTGTCTGCCTTTGGAACTGCGGGAAGCCAGGGATGCCAGCAGAGAATTGGCTGGGCCGATCCGTGGTGTTAAGTATTCCATTTGTTCCAGATGTTCCGCGAAGCCGGAATTCAGCGTCGAAGGCTGCGAGCGCTTGTTCGACGCCAACCTCCGTGATCGCGGTATCGTAAATCGTAGCTGCACTACCAGTTCGTCCAACCAGTGCATCCGCAAAGCCAAACGGAGTCACGCCGCCAAGGTTTCGGACCACTTTGCTGTTCTGCATCGCGATCGAAACGACTTCTTCCAATGACATGTCCCACATCTCATCGAAATCGGGATTGGTGATCGTCATCGGAGCCTTGGCATACTCGACGTCTTCCAGCATCGGTTGCCAGTTGTCTGGATCTTCGAGCGCGGTTGCGTGATCGAGATAGTGCGACAGATCGCCATCTTCATGGAAATAGAAAGGCTGTGTCGGATGACAGCCCGTGAAGATAGTCAGAGCAACCAGCATTAATGCCAGTTGAGTTCGGAGATGCCGCTTATTTCGCAGTTGCCGGGTCATCGGTTCCCGCTTCCTTTCGATGCGTCCTCGGGACGCGTACGGTCAAGGCCAAAAACGTCTGACCAACGGCCCGATATGAGGACCGCTGATCAAGACGACTTCTAGTTTCCCCCCTTGACCGAAAGCACCGAGCGGCGTCTACGCACGAGGCGCGAACCCCAGTTCGGAGCAATCGACAGAGCAAGTATCGACGGAACAACCGGCAAACTTGCAATATTCCGCAAAGTTTTCTCAATCGGCAAAGTCAACTCAATTTAGCTACAATGCCTGATGTGGTTTTAGTCTTGTTAGCACCTGCCTATACTGGCCTCTCGTTTATCGAATTTGGCAAGGCTGCCCCAGAGCCATCTACATAAGACGGGCTTTCGGGCCCGGCGAAGGTATTCATGAATCGAATCATCCAGCGTCTGTCTCTATCGGTCGCTGCATCGCTGATTGTTGTTCCGGTGCTTAGCGCCGAGATCGACTTTGCCCACGACATTGTTCCTATCTTGAAACAGCACTGTGCCGAGTGCCATGCAGGCGAGAAGAAGCAAGGGGGACTCTCTCTGGATTCGCGCGAGTCATTGCTCGCTGGTGGTGAGAATGGCGTTGTCGTGAAGCCAGGAGCTAGCCGCGAGAGCGCATTGCTTGACCGCATCACGGCAAAAGACGCGGAGCTTCGCATGCCTCCCGAAGGCGAGCCCGTTCCGGCTGATCAAATTGAGAAGCTAAAGCGGTGGATTGACGGTGGCGTTGCGTGGGAAGCCGGATTCACGCTCACGAAGGGGACCTACGAACCGCCTCTTGCCCATCGAATGCCAGAGTTGCCGGTCGCGCGCGATGGTCGCCAGCATCCAATCGATCGAATCATCGACGCCTATTTCGCGAAGAACGAAGTGTCTCGGCCCACTGATATTGCGGACGCTCCGTTCCTGCGGCGTGTTTCGCTTGATGTTAATGGCTTGCTTCCTCGGCCCGAGGCGTTCCGCGAGTTTATTGCCGATCCTAGTCCGACGAAGCGAGAAGAGCTTGTTCGATTGTTACTGGCGAATGATGTTGCCTATGCCGAACACTGGCTGACATTTTGGAACGACTTGCTTCGTAACGACTATACGGGCACCGGCTTCATCACGGGAGGTCGACAGCAAATAACCGGCTGGTTGTACGAAGCATTGTTGCAGAATAAGCCCTACGATCAGTTCACACGCGAGTTGATTGCGCCGACTCCTGAGTCCATTGGTTTCATCAGCGGGATTCGTTGGCGAGGGAACGTCAGCGCGAGCCAAAGACAAGAGATTCAGTTCGCTCAAAATGTCTCGCAGGCCTTCCTCGGCATCAACATGAAGTGCGCCTCCTGTCACGACAGCTTCATCGATCGCTGGACGCTCAACGAGACGTATGGCTTGGCGGCAATCTACGCGACCGAACCCTTGACGCTGCATCGTTGCGATAAACCGCTGGACAAAACAGCGACGCCAGCATGGATCTTCCCGGAGCTTGGCCAAGTCGAGCCAACGGCAGACCAGCCGCAGCGGCTGAAGCAACTCGCTGCGCTGCTCACGCATCGTGATAACGGGCGTTTTGCCCGAACCATCGTCAATCGCATCTGGCATCGTCTGATGGGACGTGGGATCGTACATCCGGTCGATGCAATGCATACCGAGCCGTGGAGTGCCGACCTGCTTGACTACCTGGCGATTCACTTGCGTGACAACGATTTCGATCTGAAGAAGACGATCGAATTGATTTGTACGTCACAGATCTACCAAAGTCAGACGCCGCCGGTCGCACAGCCGCAAGCTGCCGGCCGTTTCGTATTTCGCGGCCCGCTCGCTCGCCGGCTAACTGCGGAACAGTTTGTTGATACCGTGTGGCAGATCACTGACGCAGCACCGACGAAGTACGATGCCCAGGTACTCCGTTTCAAACAGCAACCCAACCACTCACCTCAGGCGATGACGGCTCTGTGGATTTGGTCCAACGCCGCGGCTTCTGGACCAGCCCCAGCTGGCGAGACGATTACGTTGCGCCACAAATTCGATTTGCCAAGCTTGCCGGTGAGGGCAGTCGGAGTAATCACCTGCGATAACAGCTATCGGATCTATTTGAACGGTCGCCACATCGCATCGGACGACAACTGGGAAACCGTTGAAGCCGTGTCGCTTCTCGCGCACCTGCGTGCCGGGAAGAACGAGTTGTTGATCGAGGCAAAGAATGGTGGCGCAGCTCCGAATCCCGCTGGGATTATCTTTGAAGCAAGCCTGCGATTTGACGATGATATGACTCGAACAATCGCGTCGGACCGATCTTGGCAATGGACTGCGAAGACACTCAACGCGAGAGGCAAGTGGAAGAAAGAACCGGAAGATTGGAAGGCCGCCGAGCCCGTGACGAACCCCGACGTGTGGTCTGGTCGCGTTGGCGCTCAACTCACCAACTTATTGAAAACAGCGGCGGACTCGCCGTTGATGATGGTTCGAGCTTCGCTGGTGAAGAGCGACCGTTTGATGCGAGCACTCGGACGGCCGAACCGCGATCAAATTGTTACCTCGCGCCCGAACGATTTGACCACTCTCGAAGCAATCGACCTCGCCAACGGCCAAACGCTTGCAGATGCGATCCAGCGAGGTGCCATTAACCGCCTGGCCGAATATGGCGACTCAAGCGAAGCATTGATGTCGTGGCTGTGTAATTATGCCCTTTCACGAGAACCAACAACCGAAGAACTGCGACTCGCGCGAGAGTTCTTAGGAACGAATCCAACGCAACAATCCGTCGAGGACTTGCTCTGGTCGGTTTTCATGCTGCCCGAGTTTCAACTCGTCCGGTAAGACGCAGAAAGCGTTAGCAAACATAGGAGTCGAAACGTGGACATCGGAAATATGTCTGAGCAACTGGCTCGTCGGCAATTCTTAAAGAAACTCGCCGCCGCCTCGACGGCCGCGATGATGGCGGGCGAACCTCGATTACTTGGCGCGGACGAAGCCGATGCGACCCAGCATCCTGAACCGACTGCCGATGCGTGCATTCTGATTTGGATGGCGGGCGGCATGGCGGCTCCGGATAATTTCGACCCGAAGCACTACGAGCCGTTCAAGGTTGGCTTGCCGGTCGAGAAGGTGATCAGCACGTTCCCGGCGATTGATACCGCGGTCGACGACATCAAGATCAGCGAAGGATTGGAGGGCATTGCTTCGGTGATGGATCGCGCAACGCTAATCCGCTCGCATGTCTTGCCGGATCTTGGTCATATTCTGCACTCCAGGCATCAGTACCACTGGCACACGGGGTACGTGCCGCCTCAAACAGTTGCTTGTCCGCACATCGGAGCCTGGATGGCTCGCGTACTTGGTCCCCGGAATCCCGTGATGCCGGCCTTCATTAATATTGGCCAACGATTGGAAGGCGTCGGCGAGAACGAAGAGATCAAGGCGTTCACAACGGCAGGATTCTTTGGCAGCGAGTTTGGTCCCATGAACTTGCCCTATCCCGAGGAAGCTGCTGCGGCGGTCCGGCCACCGAAGGGAATGCAGCCCGGGCGGTTCGAGAATCGCTACAAGTTCTTCCGCAAGCTCGTGGACAAGGCGCCGCAGCGAGATTACTTGTCTGACTATCAGCAGGAATCGATGTTACGTTCGCTGGAGAACGCCTATCGTTTGCTGGGGTCGAAAGAGCGAGAAGCGTTCGACATATCACTTGAACCAAAGGAGAGCTACGACCGGTACGACACCGGCCGATTCGGACGGGGTTGCTTGCTCGCGCGGCGGCTTGTCGAGAACGGAGCGCGCTTTGTCGAAGTCACGACCGAGTACATTCCGTTCATTCATTGGGACACGCACAAAGACGGACACACCACCGTCGATCGACTTCACAAAGAGATCGATCGTCCGATCACACAGTTGATTCTAGATCTGGAAACGCGCGGAATGCTCGACCGGACGTTGGTGGTTATTGCCAGCGAGTTCAGTCGCGATATGATCCTCGAGGGCGTTCCGGGCTCGAAGGCCCAGGATCAAGCAACTTTCAAAGTCGACAAGCTACAAGAGATGGCGCATTACGGATTGCACCGTCATTTCACGGGCGGCTCGTCGGTTGCGATGTTTGGCGGCGGCATGAAAAAGGGATTCTTATATGGCGAGACTGCCGCAGAGCGTCCCTGCTTGGCGATTAAAGATCCAGTCAACGTTGATGATCTTCATGCCACGATGTTTACAGCGATGGGAATCAGCCCTCAGACGGCGTTTGACGTCGAACGCCGACCGTTCTATGCAACCGAAGACGGTAAGGGGCGTTCTGTGTCGGAGTTGTTTGGTTGAGCAAGTCCCGCGGAGAATTCGCATGCACCAGCAACGATAGCATCGCCCTCTGCCGAGATTCTGGACTTGCCTCAGGATCGTGTTTGGCAAAGAATCCAGTCGCAAGCTGAATCGGAACGATCTCCAACCTGCATTCGCAGCGACCGGCATGACGCCGCAAAGCAGCTTGCTCTTGACGGCCATGCGCCCACATCGCCACGGACCGTTCAAATCGCATTCGACAATGGAGGTCCGCCGATGCTAGTTCTCTCGCGCAAAGAGCACGACAAGCTGCTGCTACCGACCCTGAACATCACGGTCGAAGTCGTTCGCATTCAAGGTAACACAGTGCGAATCGGTATCGACGCGCCGCCCGATGTGCCGGTCGTTCGACACGAAATCGCGGACTTAAAGAGCATCGAATTTGCACCGAGTGAACACGAGGCAAATCAACGGGTCGCGGAATTGGCAAAGTCGATTCGTACACGGACTGATTCATGCGCGAGTGCCCTGAACCTACTTCACGAACACTTGGACGGCGACATCGCGGCTCAGAGCCTGGTCGTTGACGTGTACAACGAACTCAGTGGCTTAGAGCGAGATACGAAGTTGGCCCTTGACGAGACGTCCGACTCATCCAGTGCGCCGCACGCGTTGCTGATCGATCGAGACCCCAACGAGAGTCGATTGCTGGCAAGCTATTTGCGACTCAATGGATTCGAAGTAACGACGGCGGATGATCGTGACGACGCGCTGGACTACCTCTCGCTTCATTCGTGTCCGGACTTCGTCCTCCTCGACATGCTCGCCGTTCAAGACGCGAGTTCGGAGTACTTGACGCAACTTCGCGACCGATCGCGAGACGACAAGCTAAAGCTCTTTGCCTTCAGCGACATCCAACCATCGGGCGTCGACCGCTGGTTCCCACGCCCCATTGACGCCGAGCGACTGGTCCGCGAATTAACAGCCGCCATCTCCGCTTGATTGTGATAAGTCGCCGATTGAACGGTACGCGGGCTGCCAGCGATTGGCACCCTTTCCGGATAGCGTTCGGCTTGGTAACTTACGACCAGAATTATCGATGCGGTAGCTCAGTTGGTAGAGCAACGGACTTTTAATCCGTAGGTCCTGGGTTCGAGCCCCAGCCGCGTCACTTCTCGCGATCGCTCGTACCACCAAAAGCGCGTATGAGCTTGCCTCGCCGAGCCATAAGGTGCGACAGGTTGTCGCGGGCAACATCGTGCGATTCGTTCACGTGGTCACGGAGGACGACCGATTCCCTTCACTCCATTTCACCTCGGGCCGGGACTTCTCGTCAAAGCTTCCAGCCCACGACATTTCTGGCTCACGTCGTTCGCTCTCGCGAATGTCCTGATCGACATCGAAGTTTTGTACTATCTGCGCCGAAATGATCCACCAATCCATCGCTACTTGCATACGTACGCTGGTGGCATTGCAATGGGGCTGCTCGCTGGCTTGTTGATGTTTGGCGTCGTTCAGCTCGCGTGCCGTCTTCTGCCCGCACGCTCGCGCTGGATTGAATGCGTGACATCGACGCCGAGACCCCGCTTGCTTAGTCAATCGCTTGTCGCGGGAGTCATTGGCGGCGTGTCGCACGTTCTCCTCGACAGCTTCATGCACCATGATATGAATCCACTGTGGCCAATCGTTGACGGCAATCCGTTGGCCGGAACCATCGGCGTTGCCACGTTACACATTGGCCTTGTACTTGCCGGTTTTTTCGGTCTTGTCCTCTGGCTTCTGCTCCGAGAATCGTAGACCGCCTCGCCGCACGGCAGCGCATTCCCGCAGAGATCCGGCATTCATGGCGCAGACGCCTCCGTCTTCATCCCCACGCGCGAGACCGGTTGACTTGAAGCGATGCGAGGATTTGAAACGGAAGAAGTAGCTGCTTACTTCGCCCGCTAACTCGCCTCAACGGGCGGCAGGTCGATTTCTCCTTCGAAAGGCAATTTCACAACACAACCAAAGAACCAGAAGTAGCATTCACGGTGGTCCGGCCCTTTGTATTGTTCGACCTCAACAACTAACGGGACTGCTGCCGAAGTAGACGACCAGTCGTTCGAGCCGTCGAAGACTCCCAACTCAGGATTGGCGTGCCGGTACACATCTTGGACGCCATCACTTTTCGTGGGACCCCAACACGCCGCGTAGCAGCAGACGAAAGTTACGATGACGATTAAGGTTCTGATAGAGAACTTTGGTCGCCAGGGTGCTGGTTGGTTGTGTTGGGATGTCATGGGCACTGTGCCGCCGAAGGCTCGCTTCAATTTGAGTTGAAGAATTACATTTTCCTTCGCGATGGATTGTGAAGCGGCCTGGTCGCGTTGAATCTTGCCTTCAAGTTGATTCCGATCAACAAACCAGCCTGAAGCCAATGCAATGACCACCATGCACAGTAGCAACTCACGAATGCTGCCATGCCTCCATCGCCGTCTCGCTCCATTCCGCTCATCATTTATGTCCGCCAGTTTACCAATTCGCCAACTCGAGGCTCCAGGAAACTCCGAGCCGCGACGCCACAATTGAACGACGCGGGCGGTGTTGAACTGAGATACGACCATTGGCAGACGATTTCGAACTGATTCGTACTTCTTGCCAATCAACACCGATGCACCGATAATCATTCCAACTGGCCAAAGTCGCAAGCAAGCTTGCCTAGCATAACCGTACATTGCTGCAGGTTGTCGATGGTAGAGTGCGTCGGCCGCGGCTGGCGACCGTTCTCATTCGCCTGCTGGATTCGCATAGATCGCGGTGAACGGCCCATTGTGATCCGATGACGCGCAGAATTCCGTGACGGGCCGTCTTGTTGCGTCAGCTGCGGCCCACCTCGTTCTGGATTCCGACCTCCATCCTTCGGCACACGTCATGAGCGATCCGAAGACACGCCACCGCCGTTATCGGCACTTCAGTTTGCGCACGTCACTCGTTGTGCTGACGCTCGTTGTGCTGACGCTCGTCTGCGTGTGGCTTGGCTGGCAGGTGAATCGAGCCAACCATCGACGGCAGGCGGTGGCTTGGGTGTTGCAGCTGGGATGCTCGGTGTCGTACGACTACGCAATCTACGATGCCAAGCCGCCAAGCGCAGAGTGGCTGCGGGACTTTTACGATTACGGGGTATACGTTGACCTCCGCAACACGCCGGTCCTCGACCTGACCCCACTCGCGAATCTGAAGAGCCTTCAAGAGCTTTGCCTCTGGGACACGCCCGTCACCGACTTGACTCCGCTGGCGAATCTGAAGAGTCTTAAATGGCTTGACCTCAGCGACACACAGGTCAGCGAAGAACAGTTCACGAAACTACGACAGGCGTTGCCGAACTGCAGTATAAATGCACGTATGCCCCCTATGACTCTGGGTGGCCAACGATGAATCGCTCGTTGGGGACTCAACACTTGGCTCGGCGCTGGTTGCCTTCGATGAGGGCGACGTCGGGCATTCCTCCGGTTGTGCGAACTGGCAACCTGGTGGCGGAAAAGACTGACCAACAAGAGTTGTTGTGGAATTTCAACCTGCAACTGGGTGAGGTTTCGACGTAACGCTGTGGAGGTGTGCCCGAATACTTGGTGATTCGCCCACCAAGGCCTCACGCTGCGTCCCTTCAGGAGCACATTGGGCGTAGTTCCAACATCATTGGCGTAAGAGCACGGACCGTCGCCATTTCGTCAGCGTTTATTGGCCGAACCTTCTAGAGGTTTTCCCAGGCCCCCGATTCAGCGCTTCGGAAAACGGCTTCGATCACTTTCATGTTACCTACCGCATCTTCGATCGGAGTGGGGACAGGCGTATCGTTTAAGATCGCTTGCGAGAACAGATCGCCTTGGATTCCGTACTGGTTGCAAGTGTCGAAGATGATCTCGTCGATCTCGGTTCCGCGTTGGTGCCACATCTTGCATGGTCGGTCTGGTGGCGCGTTGAACGGGATCTCAATCTCGACTCGCCCCGTTTCGCCAAAGAGGTTGACGCGTTGATAGGGAACCATCTGAGTCGAGCACGTGAAGGTTGATGTCCCAGACCCGAAATCGAGGATCACGGACGCGAGCCGATCGGTCTTGAAGTTCGGATCGAATTCGGCGACCCCGAACGCTCGCGCAGGCTCAGCTTCGAAAATGAACCGCGAAACCGAAATGGGATAGCAACCGATGTCCATCATTCCGCCACCTCCGATATCGGCCATGTTGCGGATGTTGGCTCCGTCATTGTTGAAATAAGAGAATGCCGATTGGATCGTGCGAAGCGGTCCGATGCCGCCTTCACGCACGATTTGTCGCGCACGTTGCCACTGAGGATGGTGGCGATACATGAACGCTTCCATCAGCTTCAAGTTGGGGTGACGCTGGCCCGCTTCGACGAGCTGCTGGCCTTCATCGGACGTCAGACCGATCGGCTTCTCGCACAGCACATGCTTTCCGGCTTCGAGTGCCTTGATCGACCACGAGACGTGCAGATGATTCGGAAGGGGATTGTAGATCGCATCGATATCGGGATCCGCAAGCAGTTCTTCATACGATCCGTAGGCTTTGGCGATCCCCAATTCATTCGCGGTTGCTTGGGCTGATTCGATGTTTCGCGAAGCGATGGCCGCGATCTCGCAGAACTCGGCCTGTTGCATCGCCGGCAAGACTTTCTCGGTACCGATCTTTGCCGTGCTAATAACTCCCCAACGAATCTTACTCATTCTGACAGCTTTCTATTCTAGGAGACGCCGCTTGGTGACATGGAGAACGCATTGTAGGCGTGCGTCAAGCCAGTTCAATCGGTCGGAACTCGTCGTCACTGCCCTGTAGACAATTGATTGATCCAACTAGAATGGAACGATGCTATCGATGGTGATTCCTGTCTTCAACGAAGAAGAAAGCTTGGCGGCGCTGCATGCCGAGTTGGTCGAGGTCGCGCGCGAGAACGGATACGAGATTGAAATCGTATTCGTCGATGATGGCTCGTCGGACGGATCGTGGAGCGAGATCGAGCGACTTGCTGGCGAGGATGATCGCGTCCGCGGAGTTCGCTTTCGCCGCAACTTCGGTAAGGCAGCCGCGCTAGACGCCGGCTTCGGATCTGCTCGCGGCGAGATCGTCTTTACGCTCGATGCCGACCTGCAAGACGACCCGCACGAGATCCCACGCTTTCTCGAAGAGCTTAACGGAACGGACGAGGCCGACTCGCTGGATGTCGTCAGCGGTTGGAAGCAAGTGCGACACGACCCCTGGCACAAAGTTGGCCCTTCGCGCGTGTTCAACTGGCTTGTCGGTTTTTTGACTGGAGTTCGACTGCACGATCACAACTGTGGCTTCAAATGCTATCGTCGCGAGATTTTCGACGAAGTTCATTTGTATGGCGAACTGCATCGTTTCGTGCCGGTGTTGGCTGCGGCGCGTGGCTGGCGAGTCGGTGAAATCGTTGTCAATCATCGTGCCAGGCAGTTTGGCCACTCGAAGTATGGCGTCGCCCGAATCGTTAAGGGATTCCTTGACTTGCTCACCGTCTGCTTTCTGACGGGATACGGGCGCCGTCCGCTGCATTTGCTCGGCACTTTGGGCTTGATCGGCTTCACGCTCGGCGGATTCGGCGTAATGGTGCTGTCGGTGTGGTGGATTGCCTCGCGATTAGACGGTGGTGTTGAAAATAATTTGCACTTGCACGAACGAGCGATCTTTTATTATTCGATGGGTGCGTTGCTGCTCGGCGGACAGTTCCTGTCCGTTGGCTTTTTGGCTGAGCTGATGACGGCGTTTTACGGCCGCGAGTCATCTTCCTACTCGATCCGTCAGACAACCTCTGAGCCATCATGATCGCGGCGCAAGACGATTCCTCGGCACAACTGCGGCGCTTCGTTTACACGTTGCTGATTGTAACTTCCGCAGCGACGATGGTCGGTCGCATCATGTCGGTCGAGTCGAAAAGCGGTAAGACGGCGATGCTTAGCGCCAACGATCGCAGTCGCTGGTGTACGATCCGTTCGCTGGTTGATCATGGCACGTACGAGATTGATGACGTCATCCGACGTAAGACGGACTGGTACACGATCGACATGGTCCGTCACCAGGGCAGCGATGGTCGCGAACACTACTACTCGAGCAAACCACCGTTACTGCCGACGCTGCTCGCCGGAGAGTACTGGCTGATCAAATCGGTTGCGGGAGTCACGTTGACGGACGGCCCATTCTATGTCGCACGCGTTATGCTCATGCTAAGCAACGTGCTGCCGATGGTACTATACTTTGTCGTACTCGCGTGGATTGTCGAATCGCTTGGCGCAGACAATTGGAGCAAGCTCTTTGTCATGACGTGCGCCACGTGGGGAACCTTTCTCACGACGTTTGCCGTCACACTCAATAATCATTTGCCCGGCGCGATCAGTGTGTTGTTGGCAACGTATGCGGCGATACGTATCCTTCATCATGACGACTTGCGAGTGCGTTGGTTCGTGATGGCGGGCTTGTTTAGTGCCTTCGCAGTCGCAAACGAGTTGCCATCTTTGGCGTTATTTGCGATGTACGGGATCGTATTCGTGTGGAAGGCTCCGAAGCAGACGTTGGCGACCTTTGTTCCTGCGGCATCTGTCGTGGCGATTGCGTTCTTCGCATCTACGTACGTCGGACACCAGAGCTTTCGACCTCCGTATGCTCATCGAGCCGACGGCCCAATCGTCGCTGAGGTGTTCGATAAATCTTCGCTATCGGTAACTGAAATAGATTTGCCATTGGTTACGGATGGCTTGCAAGATGTTGGAATCGAGATTAGCGCAAATGCAACATTTGTGCCGACGTTAAAGAATAATCGATGGATGTTGTGGGACCCGGAAACCGAGAATCGGTATGCCATACTTCGAACGGCCGGCTTTATTGAAGTCCGCGAATGGGATTCATGGTACGAGTACGAAGGAAGCTACTGGACGCCAGGAAACAAGGCAGGCGTCGACAAGGGCGAACCGTCGCGCGCGGTTTACGCTTTTCACGCGTTGCTCGGACATCACGGTGTTTTTTCGCTAACTCCGATATGGCTGCTCAGCGTGGTCGGTATCGGGTGTTGGCTCCGGCGAGGTCCGCGTTCACTGCAAGCGTTTGCCTTGATGGTCCTTGCTCTCACGCTTGTCTGCATCGTTTTTTACATCATGCGTCCTGAGAAGGACCGTAACTACGGAGGTGTCAGCTGTGGGTTTCGATGGTTGTTTTGGTTTACGCCTTTGTGGCTGATCTGCATGTTGCCAGCGACGGATCTGATCGCAAAGCATCGAGGTTGGCGAACCGCAGCGATTGCGTCGCTTATCATCAGCATCTTTTCGGCGACGTATGCCAGCATGAATCCTTGGTCGCATCCTTGGATCTTCGACTACTGGACGCATCTTGAGTGGATCGCATATTAGTGCGTTCAAAATTCCAGTCGGCGAAACGCTCTGATCCCGATGCGAAGCGGGACAATCGTCGCGGTTGCGGCGAGAACGAGCATCAGGCTGAACCCGATGATCACAGCGCCGGGTGTTCCGAGCCCGATGGTGCCACCGAAGATTAAGCTTCCATTCGGTTCGATTTTCGATAACCAAGTGGTCTCGGTCCAGAAGAAGCAGGGAACTGCGGTCAGAAGCACGACCGCAATGATATAGAGGGCGCTCAACACAAGATTGAGTGTGCCGCCAAATCCCGCCGCGATTTTCGACGGCGAGGGCTCACGCAAGTTCGGCAATCGGGCACCGAATCCCACCGCCATCGCGGCTAGACCGATGCAAAGCATCCAGCATGTTACTTGATGAATGGCGGCAACGAACGGCAGACGTGTGGCGATCTTTAAGCTGATGTCACTGGCCAACACGAGCATAGAGCAGGGCGGTATCGTTCCGACGCATGCGAACCAAAACTTGCCCCAGAGCACCAAGTCGCGTTTGATTGGCGCCGTGCCGAGTACCCAAAAGCGGCGTCCTTCGAGACTGATCATTGGAAAGATAAATCGAGTTGTGAACGTCGACAGAATCAATCCGACGACTGCGACATTGAGAAAGCTGATGACCGTGACCCATTGTTCCAGGGTGCCGGCATAATCGAAACGGCGCACGTTAAAAAAATACAGAAGTAACAAGCTCGTGAAAATTGCGAACTGAGACCACTGCATGGGATCGCGGCGAAACAGTCGCAGATCTTTGATAACAAACATCCGCAGCGTCGGAGGCAGTGGGCGGCAGAAGAAGGCTACTGTTCGATCGATCCAGCTGATTCGATTGTTTCGTTTGGTTCGAGTGATTCCCTGTAGCTCGCTGAACGAAGATCGGAAGCAGCGATTTGCAACTGCTGCCAGGACGAGCAGCAGCAGCAGCGCGTTCGATGCGAGTACCGCGAGGAAGTAGAAGCTTTCCAACCACGCCGGGCGACCAGTCGTGGACTGAGATGGATGTGCCGCTTCAAGCAAGCCAGTACTCAACCACCAACTCGGCAGTAAACGTTGCTCGGAATACTCCAGTCGTGCCAAGACATCCTGAAACCAATTCATCGTCATCAAGTCGCGATTCTGATACGCCAAGACATGCCAACCGAAGTACAGTCCAGTCGCGATGACGAGACCAACGAGAATGACTAACGCATGCAGCCGGACCGTCGGCAGCAGGCGTACCACGAGAAGGCATCCGATGGCTCCGATCCCGGCGGGAATCAAAACAAATGCAAGCATGAATGGGATGAGCAGTAGATAGTAGTACCATGGCGAGAGTGCGGTATCGCCGTAGGCGATTAACATGGGGCTGCCAAGTAACACAAAGCCCCAACAACTGAAGAACACGGCTTCGTGAAATTTGTGAACGACAATCCGCTCGGGGCGCGAAGGTGTGGTAAGTAGAAACTTAACTTCCTCCGTCTTGAACAGGTTTCCGTACATGATGATCGCGGAGGAGAACATCAACATGACGGTAAGAGCTAGGAAGAAAACGTTGAAAATTGCATGGACAAACTGAGTTCGCATCCCGTCGTGAATCAATCCGGAATGAATGAACTGGAAGCCCTGCTGAAAGAGAATGTATAGCCCGACCCACATGACAACGCTTGCAAAGGTGATGGACATCAGTTGCACACGCATAGCCCGAAATGCATGGCTGGTCATCGTGTTCATCCGACGGACGCGAAGCATCCAATACGCTCGCGATTCCGAACCCGTCGTCGGCAGGTTCTTGGTCGAAGGTGCCTCGAGTTGAATTTCGGCGGTTGCCATAACGCTTCACTCTATGAACCGAATGTAGGGTGTCGGCGTAAGCCGCGCCACCCAATCTGAAGCCTGATGGTGCCGCTTACGCCGGCACCCTACGGCATTCCAAGAATCAAGAAACAAAATTCGCAGGTTCTTCTTCCGTCAGTGTTAGGAACATCTGCTCAAGCGATTCATCGCTCGACAATTGCTCACGGAGTTCTGCGACCGTGCCAAGGAACTGAATCTTTCCCTGACTCATTACTCCGATTCGATCGGCGATTTCTTCCGCAACGGCCAGCGTGTGTGTGGACATGAAAACCGTTCCACCACGACGGACGCGTTTCTTTAGCAAGTCTTTGACCAGGCGCATGCTGCGAGGGTCGAGGCCGACCATCGGTTCGTCAACGATCAGCAACTCCGGATCATGAAGCAGGGCGGAGGCGAAGACCAGCCGTTGCTTCATACCGTGCGAATAACTTTCGGCAAGTTGGTCAACGAAGCCGCCAAGCCCAAAGTCGACGATCTGCTTCTCGATATTAGCCGCCGCGACGTCGAGCGGCAGGCCGTACATATCCGCAACGAACTGAAGGAACTCGCGCCCGGAAAGTTTGTCGTAGAGATAAGGTTCGTCGGGGACGTATCCGACGTGCAGACTGGCATCGCGAGTTGCCGTCACGATGTCAAAGCCGGCGATCTCGATGGAGCCTGCGGTCGGTTGCAACAGGCCTACCATCATCTTAATTGTCGTCGTCTTTCCCGCGCCATTGTGTCCCAAGCACGCGAACAGCTCACCACGCGGAATCTGCAAATCCAGCTGATCGACGGCCGTCTTGGTGCCGTACTTTCGGGTTGCTTGTTTGATGTCGATCATGCTAATCCTGCCGTGCGTTCAGTTTGACCAAAGGCGCTGTTGCAGTTCATCGAGCTTGTCGATGCGAGGGTCAATTGCCCCTTCATTCTCACGTTCGAATGTCAACTCAAGCCCCGAAAAACGAACTTGCTGTCGAAGTACTGCGCCGTCTTTGGGGCGAATCCATTCGCGACTGATCGGATCGCGAGTCGCCTGAACGCCGGAACCTGCTTCCGTTCGATAGGTGACGAGCATCGTTTCTATGTCTCCACTTCCCCACATGATGATGTCATGCTTTTCGACCTCAGCTTGCAAGATTTGAACTGGACTATTGGGTGGAAAGGAGCGAAACACTGGGATCGTCCACTTCTGGCCAATGTAAAGATCCTTCAACTGGGGACGCGGCGAGAGCGAGCCTTCAACCAACGCTTCAGGCGGCAGTTGAACGGAGTGCTTGAATGTCTGCCCCGAGCCGAAGCTGCCGCTGGACAGCTGGGCGACGATCTCGAGCTTGCCATCTTCCTGGACAGTGCCCTCCAGCTTTAGGAAGTCCTGAAAACCACTCAGGTCGATGTTGGTGTCGAAACGTGACAAACGGCGATCTGTATCGAACGTCATCCGCGTAGCCACCACCATGTCGAGATCGATACCGCGACTGTTTTGGAGCAGCGGCTTGACGACGGCAGCGACGGGGCCCAGCATTTCGGACAGTATCGCTTCGAGCGGCAAGTCCTCGAATTCGACGAATGTCAGCCGGTCCAATTCTCCCGTGGGACATGTTTCAACGCGACTAGCTGAATAACCAACCGTTCGCCCTTCCCAGCGAATCTTCCACGCGTCCGGCAAGGCCGCGCGAACCTCCGGCTCCAGGGCACTTGCGTAATCAGGTGGATCACCGCCGAGCATCGGAGGGATCACCTTCTCGGCGAGCAGCCAAGTCATTGCGATCATCCAAAAGACGATCACCAGTCCGTTAAAGGTACGGCCAAACATAAGATAAGACGAACTGTCGTTTGCCGAAGAGGAGATTTGATTCGAGCGATCACCAGTATTCTACTCAAAACGGTCCGCGAAAGGGATGTGTCGATCTCGCGATCTGATAATCGAGGTTGCATTAATTTGGCAAAGGACTGATATTACCGACGATCGTAGGCAGTAAAATTCGCACGGAGGCGCTTTCGATGGAAGCTCGTAGGATTCAGTTTTGTAGTTCGCTCTTAGTTCTTCTCGTCGCAACGATGGCGATCGGTTGTGGTGGAAATGCCCCAACGGCAAGCATCCCCGCAGACGATTCCAGCAGTACCGCGAATACTGTCGACGTTTCCGGTGGCGGCGCTGCAACGCTCAGGGCGACCCCGTCAGACGCACTGTCTCCCGCAACGATTGTCCCAGAGAAGAATCTGTTTCCCGAAGTCGTGATCAGAACGTCGTCGGGAAATGTGCGAGTTCGGTTGAATGCCGAGAAAGCTCCAGTGACAGTCGAGAACTTTCTGGACAGTTACGTTAATCGTGGATTCTACACCGACACGATCTTTCATCACGTAGATCCCGGATACGTCGTTACGGGCGGATACGGAAGCAACGGCGAAGCGAAAGAAGTGCGGGCACCGATTCGCAACGAGGCGAGTAACGGTTTAAAGAATGTACGCGGTACGCTCACGATGTCTCGTTCGCCGGAATACGCAGACAGTGCGACGTCACAGTTTTTCATCAACGTGACCGCCGCAACTTCGTTAGACTATGACGAGGCCAGTGAGAATGCGGGGTATTGTGTCTTCGGAGAAGTCATTGAAGGCATGGAAGTGATTGACCAAATCGCCAAGGCCGAAGTTCATGACACCGGCGATTTCCCGCAGATGCCCGTCGAAGCGATTGTTATCACTTCGATCGAACAAGTTGATTGAGACGCGGCTCGAAATTACAGTCGGCAAGAACGAACAAGAGCCGGTGCATCAGCGAGACAAATCGCGATGCACCGGCTCGTCGTTTTTGTAGATGTCCGACTCACGTTGGGCGAACTAGTCGTCGAGTTCCTCACCGCTGTCAACATCCGACGTTGTCTCTTCGGTTGTGATCGCGTCGGATGCTTCTGGCGTATCCTCGTCGGTTGTCTGAGTTTCCTCTTCCGTTACCGACTCGTCTGCAACAGGCTCGGTAGCTTCTTCAACCGCATCCTCTTCTGTTGTCGCTTTGTCTGCATCAACAGGCGTCGCGTTTTCAGATACCGGAGTGGTTTCTTCGTCATCGACGACGACAACGCGATCTAGTTCGGCGGGGTCGACCGTGAGCCACTTCTCGCGAGTCTCCTCCGGCGCTGAGGCACGCCAGATCGCGAGGACTTCATCGACTTTGACGTAGGGGTTGCCGGCTTCGTTACCTGGCTGGCCGGCTTGTTTCGGTCGCAACGGAACCCAAAGCATGTCGATGACATTGCTGTCGCGATAGAAGTAGCCGCCAACGATCTTGCCACTGGCGTCGAGGTTCAACATGTAATGGAAATACTTCACTCGCTTAATACGAGGGCTTTCGTCCCATTCGCCATTGCTGTCCTTGGCGTAGGCGATGTTCATCTTGACTTCGACTTCTCGCGGAGAATGCTCTGCCGAAGAAGTTGAATAAGCGTAGACGGGATAGTTCCACTTCTCTTCGGATGGATCAGATTCCATGCCTAGCGGATGATCGCCCCGTCCAACCCAGTTCGCGATGATCGCGTGGAACACACCAGCATTTACTTGACCCTCGTTGGCACCCGCCAAGACTTCGTGGTGGTTGTAGATATAGATCTCTGCGAGCAAACCTTTAATGTCGGAAGGCGAGAAGGTGACGCCGTTTCGAGTCACACTTTCGACAGGTTCAGCATGACGAATTGCGGCAGAAGTCCATCCGTTACAGTGACCGTACCAATCTGGTGTCCGCTCACGCGAAAACAGCCGCCCGCCGAATAGGCCGGGCTGGCGTTCGGTCATCGACGTGTCACGCTTTTCATAGCCTGTGGCCAATCCGCGTCCGCCATTGAAAGCACGATCGTACTTCGAAAGCGATCGCTGCGTGCCGCCGGCGGTGTCCGGATAGATGTATCCCGAGTAAGGCACGCGCCACTCTTCGACACCACCCTTTTCCGGCAGCACGTCGTACTGCCACGTAAACGGTGTTTCCCACAACTGCTCAAACGTCTCGTTCTGTTTCACGACCTCAGCGCTCGGGATCGGTGCTCCCAAAGCGGTGAGGGCGGTTATTGCAACAAACAAGGTACTCATATCGAAGTAGCTCCCAGTGAAAAGGCGGTTTCAATTGTTCATCGGCACGTAGGGGGCCGGTCTCGCGTCTTGTCCGGTATGTTCGGGAATTGCGGGCATGAAGCTAAGGCAAAGAAGTGAAACAACCGGTCCAATCGATACAGTCGAATCGCGTTCTCGCTCATGGGCGGCGCAGGTGTTCGAAGAATCACACCAACTCTGACTGGGTGCGTTCTTTTGTCGTAGAGTTTGGCAGCTAGGGGATTTGCGCACTCTTGGCGCGATGGAGTCGATAATCTGAGAGATGTACGGACCGTCCACGCTTATGATGCAAACTGAACTATCCGCGATTGTCACCTATAATCCCATCGCCATCTCCGGCGAATCCACGCTCGGCGAGCTGGTCGAAGTGTTGGGGAACGCCGATTATCATCACTGGCCGGTTGTCGACGACCAGCGCCACTTGATTGGGATGCTATCAATCTCAGATCTCGTGCGTACACTCGAAGCTGGGGCCAATGCCATCGCGGCATCCGAAGATCGACGCGACGAACGGCGGGAGGCAATTCGTACTCAGGCCGTCAGGGAAGTCATGTCGCCGCGCGTTTTAAGCATTCAGCAGAACGAGTCACCAGTAACCGCATTACGGACTCTGCTGGAATACGGAATTCACTCTGTGCCGGTACTCACGGATCGATATTTGACGGCGCTGGCAACCACAAGCGACTTTCTTCGCGAATTCTCTTATGGCGAATCGCTGGCAGCTTGCACTGCGGTGAGCGAGGCGATGCAGTCGCCTTGCGAACCACTCGATTCCGACGCATCGCTCGATGACGCTGCGATGTTGATGCACCTTACACAGGCTGACGCGATTCCTGTGGTGCGCGGTGATTTGCCACTCGGAGTTGTTTCGCGCCGCGACTTGGGCGTGTTAAAGCTTCAACAAACTTTGCACGACTTGTTTGGAGAACAGTTACCGGCGGAACGCGCTGCGTCAATCTTGGCACTAGCCGCATCAGCGCCTACAATTCGTCCCGGCGAGCGACTCAGTAGCGCTGCCAACCTGATGATCGAACATCGGCGACAAGCGATCGCTGTCGTTAATCAAGCCGGACGCCTGCTTGGTGTCGTGACAGAAGAGATGGTACTCCGCGCGATGCTGGATGCGATGTGCTCCTGACACCGCCGCGAAAGCGCATTCATGAAAGCCTGGGACAAGCTGAACGCAGAGATCATCAGCTGCGTGCGATGTCCTCGGCTCGTGCAACATTGTGAGAAGATCGCTCGTGAGAAGCGACGTGCCTACCAAGATTTCGATTATTGGGGCAAGCCGGTGCCCAACTTCGGCGATCCGCGCGCGAAGTTGTTGATCGTTGGGCTCGCTCCGGGGGCACATGGAGCGAATCGGACGGGTCGCATGTTTACCGGCGACCGCAGCGGCGATTGGTTGTTTCGTGCTCTTCATAAGTCCGGCTTCGCCAACCAACCAAACTCATCAACGGTGGATGATGGTTTGAAACTCGTGAACTGCGCAATCACGGCCGTTTGCCAATGCGCACCTCCCGATAACAAACCAACTCTGGATGAAGTCCAACATTGTCGGCCGTTTCTGCAGCAAACGATTGACCATCTTCCGGTTCGCGTGTTTCTGGCTTTGGGGCAACTCGCTTGGAAGGCCATGATTGCGGAAGCGAAACGACGCAAATGGTGGGTCGGAAAACAACCCAAATTCGGACATGGTGCCCAGGCAAAGCTCGCGGAGGATCGCTGGTTACTGGGCAGCTACCACCCCAGCCAGCAGAACACGTTGACGGGACGCCTGACTGAACCAATGTTTGATCGTGTGTTCCGAGACGCCAAGCGTCTGATGCGTTAATTCGGCTCGCGTTGTCGCTTTTTCTTCCTTTCGCTATAATCCGCTGCTTGCACCAGAACGCCTAACTTACGGCGTAATTGCGATTCAGTATTGGCTCGCGAACGCCGTTAAATTGACGAAAAACAAGGAATCCAAACGACGAACCAACGGATCGGCATTGGCCATGATACGCACCGCCTCGCCGAAGGCGGCCCGCTTCGTATTGGTGGCATTGAGATAGCGCACGATCGACATGCTGTCGGTCATAGCGACGCAGATGTGTTGTTACATGCAATCACCGATGCAATCCTCGGAGCAGCGGCCTTGGGCGATATCGGCGAGTCGTTTCCGGACACCGACGAAGCAAACCGTAATCGAGACTCTGCTGAGATGTTGACACTGGCCTACGCAAAGGTCGTCGAGGCGGGTTTTCGAGTCGTTAACCTAGACTGCATCGTGTTCGCACAGCGACCTAAACTCGGCACGCATAAGGAAGCGATTCGCAAAAGAATTGCCGCAATCTTGGAGATCGCTTTCGACGCGGTAGGCGTTAAAGCGAAAACTGGCGAAGGGGTCGACTCGGTTGGAAAGGAAGAGGCCATAATGGCGCAGTGCGTCGTCTTGCTAGAAGCTCGCACCTAGATCACTCTGCTCGCGATAGTCGCGTTTCGCTCTGCGAAAAATGCGTCTGTTTGGGGACCGAACAACGACTATTCAAAGGATTGATATGTCAACTGCCACTGCACCCACCACGGAATTGACACAAGGTCAAAGCTTGATGAGTATTCGCCTTTACAACACGTTGACGAAGACAAAAGAGCTTTTCGAGCCGATCGCGCCGGGGCGGGTCGGGATCTATCTCTGCGGACCGACGGTTTACAAAGAAGCTCACATCGGCCACATGGTTGGACCCGTAATCTTCGACACGATCAAGCGATACCTAACCTATAACGGCTTTGAGGTGAATTGGGTCGTCAATATCACGGACGTCGACGACAAGCTGATCGCTCAATCGCAAGAACGCGGGATCTCGATGTCCCAAGTGGCAACTGAGATGACGATGGACTACTGTGCGAACCTTTTGGCGATGGGCGTCGATCAGATCACGAGCATGCCTCGAGCGACTGAGAACATGGACGAGATCGTCGGTTTCATCGAAGGCTTGATCGAGAAGGGCTTCGCCTACGAATCGGACGGCGACGTTTTCTTCGACGTTCAAAAGGATCGGCAGTACGGAAAGCTCAGCAATCGTTCCGCGGATGATCAACAAGGCGAAGGTGGCGGAGCTGCGGCGAAGAAACGCTCGGCCAGCGACTTCGCGCTCTGGAAATCAGCCAAGGCTGGTCAGCCCGCGTGGGACAGCCCTTGGGGCCAAGGACGCCCAGGGTGGCATATCGAATGTTCCGCGATGAGTCGTCGGCTGCTCGGGGAATCGTTCGACATTCACGGTGGCGGATTGGACTTGATGTTCCCGCATCACGAAAATGAAATCGCACAGAGCGAATGCTGTCACGGCACGCCAATGGCGAAGTATTGGATGCATAACGGACTGCTGCGGTCGGGAGAAGCTGGCAAAGTGGGTGGCAAGGGCGACCGCGAGTCACAAGCAGAAGAGTCGGTGGAACAAGCGGCGAGCGGAAAGATGAGCCGTTCGGCAGGGGCCGGTGGTTTACGTGGTCAAATCGAGCGACACGGCGGTGAAAAGATTCGCTTCTTCCTGCTGAAGACGCACTATCGCAGTACTGTCGTGTACAGCGAGGCCGCACTGGATGAAGCGGCGATCGCGCTCGACAAGTTTTATGTTTTCTTTGAACGCTACGAACGGATCGCCGGTCGCACTTTCTATCTTGCTGCTGGCGATGATCGCCAGTTGAACACCCAGAGGAGCGAAGGTGACTTTGCGCCAAGCGATAGCGGCCTGCTTGCAGAAGTCAAAAACTACCGCGATACGTATCTTGCCAAGATGGATGACGACTTCAACTCCGGCGGTGCCGTCAGCGAACTCTTTAACTTGCTTGGCGCGTTGAACAAGTTTGCGGATCAGCAACATCTTGAAGAAGCATCGAAGCGGACGCAGGCTGCCATAGATCAGTTCCTTCGTGGCGTCGAAACATTGCGAGAGTTGGCAGCCATTTTGGGATTGTTCCTCAAGCCCGTGACGTCTACTAGTTCTGGGGGCGTCGAAGTAGTATTGGACAAACTAGTTCAGACATTCATCCAGATGCGCGCCGATGCCAGAACGAACAAGGATTTCGCCATGTCCGATCGAATTCGAGACGATCTCACCGCAGCAGGCATCACGTTAGAAGATCGTAAAGAGGGAACGACTTGGCGACTGGGTTGACTTGGCGCCTCGGTCAATAAATAGGAACGCCGGTTGTCGTCAAACAGCGGGATCGCGCAAGGATGGTCATGACAGAAGCGACAGTAATCGGTGAGAAGATTCTTGGTGTCGATCCCGGGCTCAACATCACGGGGTATGGAGTTCTGGAGATCACTGCCGCTGGGCCGAAACTCACCGAGGGAGGCGTCATCCGTGGCGGAAAGGATCGTTCACTTGAGGCTAGGTTATGCGAGCTGTATGCGGGGCTGAACGAGGTTCTTGATGCCTTTCAACCCGCCGCCATGGCAATCGAAGAACTCTATTCACACTACGAGCGTCCACGAACTGCGATTCTGATGGGGCATGCGCGAGGAGTTTTGTGTCTGGCGGCAGCACAACGACAAATCCCAATCCGGCATTATGCATCGACCCAAGTCAAGCGAATGCTCACCGGAAACGGTCGAGCGCCGAAGGTTCAAATGCAGTTAGCCATTTGCCAGGAGTTGGGTCTGGCTGCGCCACCTGAACCAGCCGACGTCGCTGATGCGCTCGCGATTGCTTTGTGTCACCATCACCTTGGGCGAAAGGTCGCCTAATCTCACCCTGAAAGAACAGCCTTGATTACGAAGCTTACCGGCGAGTTGCTCTCGGTCGAAGACGATGCGGTTACGGTTTCTGTTGAGCCGTTTGAATATCAGGTTTTGATTCCCGACTTCAATCGACGGCAACTTCAATCACAAGTTGGAACGACCGTCAGCTTCCACACGATTCATTACATGGAAGGCAATCCTGCGCACGGGCGTCTGACGCCTCGCCTCATCGGCTTTCTTCGCAAAGTGGAACGCGAGTTTTTTGAGATGTTTTGCTCGGTCGATGGGGTCGGCGTCAAGAAAGCGTTGCGAGCAATGGTCAAGCCAGTGCAAGATGTGGCGGTTTTGATCGAAGAGCAGAACACAAAAGGCTTGTCGACGCTGCCCGGAATCGGAGCGGCGACATCAGAACGAATCATTGCCAAGCTGCGTCGCAAGATGCCGAAGTTCGCGTTGCTGGTTGGACGTGACGAACCGAGTGCCGCCGATGACGGTCAGCGCGATGTGGTCGAGGATACGTTCCAAGCGTTGTGTGCTTTGGGGCATAGTGAATCGGACGCCAAGCAGTTAATTGACGCGGTTCTGGAGACGAAGAAACGCTTCAAGGACGTTAACGCTCTGTTGACGGCGATTTATGAGCAAAGTCATGGCCGAGATTGAATACATCGAATCGTCGACGCAAGGAGAAGCCGACGAACCAATCATCGACCAAGACGCGGCAACTCCTCAAGGGCGACCTTGCGAAGCTTGTGGCTGTCCAATTGAAGCGGAAGACAAATTCTGCGCGGCATGTGGTCTCGCTCACGTCGTTGAAGCCAGCGTCGTCCCTGAAACGATCGAGAGCGGCCAAAAACGTTTCCGCTGTGATAACTGCGGCAGCGAAGTTGCGACAACAGCTGAGCAGCGCAGCTATGTCTGTCCTTTTTGCGACTCGACCTACGTCGTCGAATTGCAGCAATGGACCGATCGGCAGCGTCCTGAATTCATTGTCGGTTTCGGCGTCACACGTGAACAGGCGCAAGAGAAGTTCCGCGAGTGGATTAAGGAAAACGCGTGGTTTCGTCCTGGCGATTTACGCACAGCAACACTTGCTGACAAACAGCAGGGAGTTTATCTGCCTTTCTGGTCGTTTTCGATGCTCGCTCAAAGTCGCTGGTCCGCGACGATTGGCGAATACTGGTACCGCACCGAAACCTATACAACAACTGATTCGAAGGGGAATACGACTACGCATACGAGGCAAGTTCGCGAAACGGAATGGTGGCCGCTGTCAGGAAATCATCATCATTACTACGCCGGCTATCTGGTTTCTGGCAGCAAAGGTCTTCCGCAAAAACAAGCCGAACGCATCAAGCCTTTCAATTTGCCGGCGCTCAAGCGTTACGAACCGTACTACCTCGCCGGATGGTTGTCGGAAGAGTATTCGATCGAACGCGACGCCGCTCTTCAGATTTGCCAGCAGGAGTTTTATAACCGCGAGCGGAACAATGTTGCCGCCTTCCTGCCCGGCAACACACATCGCGCACTTGAACTGTCGACGCGTTTCCACTCGATCAACTCGGATCTTTGTTTACTGCCGGTTTATATTTTGAGCTACCGATATCGCGATCAGGTCTATCGCTTTCTCGTGAATGGTCAGACTGGCAAATGCGTCGGTGATAAGCCACTGTCATGGCAACGCATCACTATGTTGATTGTTGCGGTGGTTTTGTTGATTGGATTAGTAGTCGGTGGAGTGATGCTCGCGCAAAATGTCTGACCTCCTTCAGAAATGTTCGGTCTGCCAAGCCCTCGTCGACGAGGAAGATCTGTTCTGCGCGAATTGTGGCACGGAAGCTCCCGAGCGGCAATCGGTCGCCGAGAATTCGACTCAAACGTTCCGACACAACTTCGAGTGCCAGGGTTGCGGTGCCTCGATGAGCTACGATGCCAGCGCACAAACGCTGCGCTGTCCGTTTTGCGGTTCCAGTCATCTCGAAAACAAGCCCGATGCGAAAGCGTTGGCTCCCAATCGCGTCGTTCCATTAGCGGTCGATCGCGATAGTGCCGTGGCGACGATGCGCCGTTGGCTGGGCAAAGGGTTCTGGCGTCCGAGCGACCTCTCTGAGCGAGCTGCTGTCACGACGATGACGGCGGTTTATGTTCCTTACTGGGTATTCGCGGCTAAAACATTTACGTACTGGACAGCCGATTCGAGCCAAACGCCGTTCGGAGCTCGTGGTGATTGGGTGCCGATGTCCGGCGAGCATCGCGGCAGCTACTTGGGACTGCTCGTTGGCGCGAGCAGCGTCCTCACGCCTGGCGAGACTTCCGAATTATGTCCCTTCGATATTGCTCGTGGTGTCGCTCCGGACCAGATTGATCTCGACAACGTCATCGTCGAGCAGTTCCGTGTTCAGCGTAAGTATGCCAGGCCATTGGCACGGGCAGGGCTGGAAAATCTTGAACGCGACGCATGTGCGCAATACGTACCTGGTCGCAACCGAAAGCTGAAGGTCAACGTTCGTCTCGAAGGTTTGTCGAGCGAGCCGGTCTTGTTGCCGATCTGGGTAATGGCCTACCGGTACCAAGATCGCGTCTTTCGATTCTTGATCAACGGCCAAACTGGAAGAGCGACGGGACAGGCTCCGACATCTTGGAAAAAGGTATTCCTCGCAATCATTATCGGGATCGCAATCCTGCTGACGATCCTTGGACTGCTCGGGCTTGGCGGTGCAATTGCGACATCGGATGCGGGCGAGCACGGGGCGCAAGGCGTTCGCAACGCGTACCGGGCGACTCCGGTGTCTGCTATGATGCGCAGCAATCATTGCTGATTACCGTGCTTGTCTGATGAGGATGGAGCTGACACCGACGATGCCGCGAGAGACTGTGTTAGAAGGCGTGCCCGAGCCGCCAGAGGATGACGATCGCGACTTGCGCCCGCAGACGATGCGCGACATGGTCGGGCAACGTGAGGTGCGAGAGCGATTGGAAATCGCCGTCGACGCCGCGCAGAAGCGTGGCGAAGCGCTGGGGCACATTCTGTTTGATGGACCGCCCGGTCTGGGTAAAACGACGTTCGCGCATTGCATCCCGAACGAAATGGGTGCCACAAAGCAAATGGCCAATGGTGCGGGATTGACGGCGCCCAAAGACCTGCTGCCTTACCTCACGAACTTGAGCGAAGGTTCCATTCTGTTCATCGACGAAATCCATCGCGTTCCTCGATCCGTCGAAGAGTATCTGTACACCGCGATGGAAGATTTTCGGATCGATATCGTTTTGGGAGACGGTGTGAACGCTCGCACGTTGAACATGCCGCTCAAGCGCTTCACACTGATTGGGGCGACGACGCGATCTGGCATGTTGTCGGCTCCGTTGCGTGACCGATTTCAGATTCGGGAACACCTTGCGTTCTACGACGTCACCGATCTAACTGAGATCGCTCGAAGAAACGCTCGCAAGCTGAAAGTGCAATTGGACGATGACGCAGCGAAAATGATCGCCGGACGCTGTCGCGGTACTCCGCGAGTTGCTAATAACTTGCTCCGCTGGCTACGTGATTACGCCGACAGTCGAGCCAACGGACATATCACGACCGAAGTCGCCAACGCCGCGCTCGAAATGGCCGGTGTCGACGATCTTGGGCTCGGCCCGCACGAACGCCAGTATCTTGAAACGCTGATGCGAGTCTTCAGCGGCGGCCCCGCCGGAATCGAAGCGATTGCGCACACGATGAATGTCGCCGTCGACACGTTGACCGACGACGTGGAGCCGTTCTTGCTGAGAAGCGAGTTACTTGTTCGTACTCCGCGCGGTCGTATGGCGACGGTGAAATCCTACAACCATTTAAAAACGGAGCCGCCGAAGAATTCTGGAAGCGATGATGATCAGTCGAAGCTGTTCGATTGAACGCAGAAGGCGACGACCAGAAAAGTTTTCGCGAATTTAATTGACAAGCGGTGTGGGGAGCGTAAACTGACGCGCGTCTCATCCAGGCGACTGCGAGGTGGGCAGTCGAGGCAGACGAGATCACTCGGAGCAGTGTGATTGAATGATCACATCCGGGCGGATGGCAGTGATGGCGATCAATCCGAACCAAGAGGTTCGAAGGAGCAGTCGATGAGTAAGCCGCGTTGGTCCTGGCAGTGGGAGTCGTTGAAGTTCTGGAATCTGGGGGGGGGGGCGTAGAAGGCGCAAGGCTGCGTCGCACAAGAATCGCCTACTACGTGTGGAATCGCTCGACGCGCGCGTCGTGCTGGCCAGTGATTCGTTCGTTGGCCCGCTCCCGGAACCGATCGCTGCGATCGTCGAGTCGCAGATTGCGGCGGCGACCGCCGAAGCCGAGGCGACGCCGATGGTCGCATTCAACTACGACGTCAATCGCGACGGCCAAATCGCGCCCATTGATGGGTTGTTGGTTGTCAATGCGGTAATTGATGTAGCCGCGGGCGTGCCGGTCGCGGAAGGAAGATTTGCGGCCACGGACGTTAACTCGGACGGAGAATTGACCGACGCGGATGTCGCGTTGATGATCGAACACATCGAAGCAACGCTGGTCGCCGCCAGCGGAGCATCCGCGCAGCCATTGGGCGAAAGCGAAGGCGTTGTCCCCTGCGAAGAAAACCCCGCCTGCGATCCGCCAACGCCAACGCCACCAACTCCAACGCCACCAACGCCACCAACTCCAACACCAACAACCCCGACCCCAACACCAACAACCCCGACTCCAACACCAACCACTCCGACTCCCACACCAACAACTCCGACTCCCACACCGACGACCCCGACTCCAACACCGACCACTCCGACACCCACACCGACCACTCCGACTCCCACACCGACCACTCCGACTCCCACACCGACCACTCCGACTCCAACACCAACATGTTCAACTCCGGTGGCCGTTGACGATGGTCCTTTTATGGCTGGGATGATGTCCGGCGGTGATTTGATGAGCAACGATACCGCCGCGGGAAGTATGATCGTTGTTAGCTTGCCGGCGCATGGGAAGCTATTCGGCGGCAGTGGCGAACTGGGCGTCGGGGACACGTTTTCGACTTGGTCCTACACGCCCACCAACGACAGTGCCGACGAAGGGTGGCACGGCACCGACACTTGGAGTTACAAGGTCCAGGAGGCTTGCATGGACGGATCGACCCAGGACAGTAACAGCGCCACCGTCACCGTCAACGTTCCCGAAGTTGATATGGTCATTTATCACGGACAGGGAGGGGCGGCGGTCGACAAGACGAAGGAGCAAGTAAAGAATAAACTTGATGCCAACGGCGATGTTGAACTGGATGCGCACGACAACAAAATCAAGGTCGGAGAAGGTGCCTTTACAGTTGCCAACCAGAATGACACTGACAATGACGAAAAGGTTGATTCAACAGATGACGATTTCGCCCTGACCGGCGGTATCAAGTTCGACGACGATGGCCGTGACGAAATCGATTTAATACGGATCGTGCTAAAGAAGCCATCCATCTATAAGGATGGCGATACGGTGATGTTTAATGCCTCTGGTCCTGGGGGTAGCGATAGCGTAAGGATATGGAAAGAGAAGGTTCGAACACACCGCATTGACGACTTTGAATCGTTCAGTTTTGGTGCATCTGAGGCGCAGCGTGAGTATTGGGTTGAGCTAGTAAATCCAAGCGTGGAAATTGGCGATTACAATTTCAGCTATGCCTACATGGAAGGGGGCATGACCGATTACGCGAATGCAACTGCGGTATGGTCGACTCGGACCGATTCGATGCACGACCTCTCAACAGCAGCAGAAGTGTTTGCACACTTTCCCGATTTGGAGACGGAGACTAAACACAACGGCGTGAAAGTCGGCGTTAACAAATGGGATGGCGCAGGGGTCAAGGGTTCCAGTTTTGTGAACCTAGTTTCAGGACTATGGCAGCTATTTCCAAATGTCATCGTTTCACAGTTCACGGTGTCGCCACCGCGGATCGGGGAGTACTCGCATATCGTCACATTCGATCTCGCACGACGTGTGGAATCGGTTGGATGGATTACTGTACCTGGCGCGGCACCGGTCAAAGATCCGCCAAGCAAACTGAAGGTATTTCCGAAGAATCCCGAAGAGGCGAACGATGACGGTAGTGAGGGTGACGAAAGCACGGGCCCCGATGACAAAGGTCACATGTATGTACACGATGGGCCTGCACCCATCTTCAAATCGCCTGAATACGCAGATACGCTCCCTGTCGGGACAATACGGTTCAGAGTGTCCAATTACGAGGACTACATCCGAGTCGGAATTGGTACTGACCCCAGCGGAAATGGTGTCTCGGGAAGTCAGGCATCCGATAAGTTTCTTTGGCACACATACCATGAGATTGATATCAAATTAGCATTTGGTTTCAGGGTTTTAGCGCGTTCAACGGTAGGGGAAGTTGCCGGTCAAAACGAAGTGGCACCAGGGCGTATCGAACCTTTGCCCGACGCACCTCCTTAAACTAGCGAGATCGGCTCGCGGAGTAACTACATAATCGTACGCACTAATGCTGAACGAGACACACAAATGAGTTTGCGATTTTACTTTGTGATGGTTGCGACAATACAGCTTTCAAGTCTAGTTTCATCGCCGCCTGCAGCCGGGCAGAATGCAAATCCGACCGCTTGGCCCGAGCTTTCGCGCCAAGCAATGGTCGTTGACACGCAGCGAAAGCGCGTAGCAGATTCCGTATTGGAACATATCGTTCAGCTCACTGATCCAAAACAGAGTCTCGAAAAGGACGCCGCGATTCGTACGCTTGGAAAGCTGCGTGCAGTCAACGCGATTCCATTTCTGCTCAAGAACATCGAGTTCGCGCCGATTTTCTCGGATGTCACAGTCTCCGAACCGCCCACGCGACAACTCTTTCCCTGCGTCGATGCGCTTATAGAGATTGACGGTCTTGCGGTCCCTCAGATACTCGCCGCACTGAAGGCTGCAGAGTCCAACAGGCAACTCAGGCTGCTCGCTGTGGCGCTAGGCGGGATCTATCGGGATGCGGACTTGGCTAAGTACCGCATTCAGCAAGAATTCATTACCGGAGTCCGGGACGACGACTCCAGGGGAATACGCAACTTACGATTTGCGATCCAATTCCTTCAGTCACCGAATTCTGACTCGTGGTCTTTAAAGGACCGTTAGAGCCGACCAAAAGACAATATGTTCGTGAACCTGAAAAGGTGCCATTCGTGTCAGCGACCGTAAACAAAAGGTTCCTGGCACGAACGAAGAAAGGGTATTAGTCCAATTGCCTGCGCCCGACCGTCAATGAATAAAGGAGTTGTTTCCCCTCGCCCATTTTGAACGTCTGACCGAAGCTCGCCCCTTGACATTCACATCCGTATTTCATGTCTCGATCTCATCGCAGAGGATTCAACCCGAGATGAAGAAACGACGCACCCCCGCCTTCACCCTCGTCGAACTGCTTGTCGTGATCGCCATAATTGGCATCCTGGTGGCGTTGCTGCTGCCTGCGGTGCAGGCGGCGCGGGAGGCAGCCAGACGGATGCAGTGCAGCAATCACCTGAAGCAACTGACGCTGGCGTGTCATAATTATCACGATACCTACAAGTCGTTTCCGCCTGCCTTCCTCTGGAAACACAACGCCACTCCCAACAAGGCGAACAACGCGTTGCTGATCCGCGCTAAGTGGAGTTGGGGGGCGCTCGTGCAACGCTTCATCGAAGGCGGCAGTACGGCGGACGCGATGTCGATCGGCAACACGTGGCTGGATCGCGGCGGCAATGATGCGATCACGCTGCACGCGAACATCCTGCAAGCCAAGGCCGCCATCTTCCGCTGTCCGTCCGACGTCGGGCCTGACACGAACACGGACCGGCAGTTCGGCGGCGCCTTCGCCAGTGCGACCTCGAACTACGTCGCCAGCAACAGCGCCTTGGAAACGGGGCGATTCTGGCGCGGCCCGACGCTGGCGGGCGTGACCCAACACATCACCTATCGCGGGATGTTCTATGATAACATTGGCCAGTCGTTCCGCGACGTCTTGGATGGCAGCAGCAACGTGATCGCGTTGGGTGAACGGCGCTGGCAAGTGAAACAACGCGGCGGGGGCAGCGCGATTGTCGTCATCGGCGCGGGGCTGGTGTACGGGCGTCGCGAGATTGACCAGACGCGGTACGAGGACGACGTGATGGGCTGCGGCGTGGTGCGGATCAACGCGAATCACGCGGCTGTCGCCGCTGTCTCGCCCACCACGAATCCCGAAACCGGCGCGACACGCGGCTTCTCCAGCCAACATCCGGGCGGCGCGATGTTCAGCCTGGTCGACGGCAGCGTGCGATTCATTAGCGAGACGATCGAGACGAAAGGCTATGACGATACCGGTTTGAATCTGGCATGGAGCTTTAATCCGTTGTCGAACGCCTCGGTCCAAAACGGCAACGCGGCCGTCGACAGTACGTACGAGTATTTACTGGCGACTCAAGACGGCAACGCCATCGGAGATTATTAATGTAGCCATCACGCTCCGCCGTGATGAGCCAAGACTCGTCGGGTGCGTCGAGGCATGAGACGCCCCACGATTCGTGACGCCTTCTGGTGGGGCTCGAAGTATCGCCCCACCCTACATCTGAATACCTCGCATTCTGAATCGTTCACCATGAGAAACCTCACTTGGCTGGCGTCGTATCCGAAGTCGGGAAACACCTGGGTGCGGATGTTTGTCGCGGCGTATTTGGCTAACTCGGAAACGTTCGATCTGCTGCAAGTCAACCAGTTCTCGCGGTCCGATAGTCTGCTGTCGCTGTTCGCCGAGATCGCAGGCAAGCCGACGACGGAACTGACCGACGAGGATATCGACACGCATCGGCTGGCAGTGCAAGAGCGGTTGGCTCACAACATTGGGCAGCGGGTGGTGAAGACCCACAATGCCCGTGTGAAGCCGAATGGGCAGCGGCAGGTGTTTTCGCGGTTTACGAAAGCCGGCATTTGCATCGTCCGCAATCCGCTGGATATCGTCGATTCGCTGGCGGATCACACCAACTACTCGAACGACGCCGCGATCGAGTTGATGAACGAGCCGGGGCATCGCTTGGGCCGGACCGACAAACACGCCGCCCAGCTCGTCGGCACTTGGAGCCATCACGTACGGACGTGGATCAACAACGACAACGAGTTCCCGCTGATCGTGCTGCGCTACGAAGACCTCAAGGAGAACCCGCTCGAACACTTCAGCAAGTTAATCGAATTTCTGGGGTGGGACTACGACGAGCAGCGCGTGCGGCGGGCGGTCGAGTTGACCTCGTTTCAATCGCTGCAGCAGGCGGAACAGGCGGACGGCTTTGCCGAGGAGAGTACGGTGGCGCGCAGCGGCCGCTTCTTTCGGCATGGCGAGAGTGGGCGTTGGCGAACGGTGCTGACGGCGCGGCAGGCAGCTCAAGTGATCATTCAGCATCGCGAGGTGATGGAGATGCTCGGGTATGAAGTTGCGGGACATCGCCGAGCGGTGCCGAAGATGCCTGCTGCTAAATCAAATGGCGCGGAGGCGAGGAGGCCTGCGCCGAGCGCGAAGGACAAGTTGAAACCGAACGAGTCCGAACTCTTGGCGAGTTCGCCTACAGGCTTAGCGAATTCGACGACGCAGTCGGATGCCAGAATTACCGCCTACGAAATCTATCCGCAGACGGAGATGCCGCTGACCTCAGCTCCGATCAATCGGCAGTGGATGGACGACACGGAGCAACGCTACGCCTATCGCTGCCTGCCGCTGACGCTGGCGAATCAAGCAGGCTGGGTGATCGCGAATCCAACCGGTTTTACCGTTTACTGGAACGGCGGCCCGGGGCCCAAAGACGTGATCTTGACGTTCGACAACGACCGCCCCGAGAAACGCATTTCCGGGCTGTTCGGCCACGGTGTGGTGACGTTCAACATGCCGTACCTGTTCCGCACGCCGGAGAATATCAATCTGTGGGTCAAAGGCCCGACGAATTCTCCGAAGGACGGCATTCACGCCCTCGAAGGGATCGTGGAAACCGATTGGACGGTCGCGTCGTTCACGATGAATTGGAAGCTGACCCGCGCGAATCACGTCATCCGCTTCGAAGCCGGCGAGCCGATCTGTATGGTCGTGCCGTTTCCACGCGGTCTGATCGACTCGCTATCGCCGCACAAACAATCGCTCGACAGCGCCCCGGAAGTCGCCCAAGCCTATCGCCGCTGGAGCGCCGACCGCGACGAATTTCACCGGCTCATCGCGTCCGGCGACGTGCAAGCCATCGGACGCGGCTGGCAGAAGGATTACTTCCAAGGCCGCGACCCCGGTCGCGAACGATTCGACACACATCAGACGAAGTTGATCGTGCGACCGTTTGCCTAGAGCGGTTCCAAGCTGGCTGTAGCGGAACTCGTGAGAGTTCCGAACTGAAGTCTCACGACTTCAGCTACCTTTTGTCGCTACACGTACGTGACAACCGCTCTAGTCAGGATGCAGTGGCAGCTGGTGAAAACTCAAAGTCGCCGAATGTGAAAGCCACCGTCGACATTGATGCGATCTCCGGTGCTAAACGGAAAGGCATCGGAGGCGACCGTGGCGACGGCTTTGGCGACGTCTTCTGGTTGTCCCCAACGTCGGATTGGGCTAAGACCATCGGCGATCAGTTTGTCGTACTTCTCCGTGACCGGAGCCGTCATGTCGCTGGCGATGACTCCTGGGCAAATCTCGTAGACACGGATTCGTTCTTCCGCCAAACGGCTGGCCAATAGCAAAGTCATCATCTGAATCCCGGCTTTGGCGATGCAGTAATCGACGCGATTCGTTGACACTGCATAAGCCGAGATCGATGAGACATTCACAATCGTACCGCGACTGATCGCCGCGGTCTCGATCAGGCCAACCATCTCGTTGGCTGCTCGCTGGGCGAGGAAGAACGCGCCCTTTAGATTTGTGTCAAACACAACGTCCCAGTTCTCTTCGGTTGCTTCGAGCAAATCCTTCCGTCCTGGAGATGTGATGCCCGCGTTGTTAACAAGCAAGTCGATGCGTCCGAAGTGGCCTAGTGTCTGATCGACGATCGAGTCGCGGTCCTCTCGAAGACCGACGTCGCCTTGAACTGCGATGCCGCGACCGCCCGTGGCTGCGATCTGTTCGACGACTTCGGCCGCGCTCTCTTGACTGCGCAGGTAGTTAACCGCGACGGCGTAGCCCTGCCCGGCCATCTCAATTGCAATCGCGCGCCCGATCCCTCGGGAGGCACCGGTGACGATTGCTGCTGGTTGTTCGATCATCTGAGCAGACTACAACGATTGGGCACGGGACGTCAATTGAACACGCGTTTCAGATGGCTGATTTGCCCTTCGTGATCTGTCAGAAACAGGTCGTTGTCGTGCAGACGCCAGCGAAAATTCAAACGAGTTCCGTCGTCCCATTGAACGAAGACTAGATCATCGCGAGCCTGGAACGTTCCAGCCAAGGGATTAGCATTACGGTCATCGCCGATTGCATCGGGCACGATGACAACGCGCCCGTCCTTACTGAATCGCATTCGACTCCGATAGGATTTCCAATCACCGATGATGCTATCTGACGCAGTGAGATCATTTTGGGAGAGTCCGTTCGCCGTCGTCGGCAAATTTAATCGAAGGCTTTCCCAGACTGCTGTCCAACGGTTACTTCGGGACTCGACGATGGTATCAGGCGCCGACGCATGAAACTCGAAGATGCCCCAGTCGGTGCGAACCAGTACGTGACGCCCCGTGATCGAAGTGTTCGGCGAGGCACTTTCGGTCGATGTGAAGTCCGCGACGACTGCCGCCCAGTTCCCAAATTGGAATGGAGTGGCTGGCGAGTATTGGCTATTGCTGCTCGTTGCCAGTCGTAGCCGTTCGGACAAGTATCGCGGAAGTGTCGCTTCGTCGGGGCTGTCGGACAAGCTTGACGCATGGTACGCCATCCACATACCGTCGACTGGCATCTTGCGAGTGCTCGCCGGGCGAGCCGGTGCGACCACAAATCGAATCTCGCGTCCAAAGGGAACCTCTCCTGACCACCAGCCCGGCGGTATCTGCAATTCGATACCGCCACCTGCAAATCGAACTGCGTTGGCAGCTTCTCGTTGGGGCCCATTAACGGAGGGGCCTTCATTGGTAGGTGGAAGTCGCTCAAGTTGGGCGGCAGGAGTTGTCGGCGGCAGTCGGTCAAAGCTCTGTGCGCAGGCGGGGTGTCCGAAGGTCAACGCGCATGCAGCCGCCACCATGGCCGCGAACAATGAGTGTTTTAGTCGAGTGCGCATCAGCAGGATCCGTGAAGGTTTCGCTGCTTCTCTATTCGACGTCTAGGCGGGTTGTCCTGATTGGAAGTGGGAATCGACCGGTTGTGCCGGTTGTGCTGTCCCGAATGACTTTGGACGGCAAAAGAAGAAGGCCGGAGCCCATAATGAACTCCGGCCTTCGTGTTCCCTGGCGCCGCGAGCGGCTAGGCCGCTCGCGACGCACAGTCTAAGTTCCACCCTTAAAACTGCTTGTCGAAGCGGTCGACCCAGTAACCGCCATGCTCAACAAGCAACCTGTCCAACCCAGGAGGGGAGGGCTGTGCCGGATTCCCGCAAATCGCGACACAAAGGTGGAACTTCCAGTTGTCTCCTTATTGATTCCTTTAAGCTGCCGAACTGGCTCGATGCTGAAGACTCGCGACGATCGATCGCACTGCCTCAAAATCTTGTTGCCAAACCGCTCGCGTCATCTCACGGGTCGTTTCGTCTTGTCCGAATATGGCGGCTGACAAATCGCCATCGTCGACACGTAGGCAACGCATCAGTCGGTGCATCGCCGCGATTGAGTCGGCAACCGTTACACTGAACTTTCCGGCCCACGGTTCTATCCTGCGACCTGCAACAACAACTCCCATTGCGCCACGCGCGAATGCTTCTTCTGAATGAAGACACGCGTGCTGCAATGGCGACTCGAACGTCCACAGAACGTCTTTGCTCTGTACTTCGCGAACATCGACGACGATCTGTCCAATTGGCTCGAAGAGACCGGCGAGCGGAGGCATTGCGCCGAGGCTGACGCTGCCTTCGATGATCTCGCTCAGTTCTGAGATGCACAGATTGAACATCGATTCGTTGGTCACTTTGTTCTAATTGAAACAAGAGTAAGTTGGCTCGGCTCGTGCCGTTTCGTGTAGCCATCCGCGAGCGATATCGTAGTCACAAGGCAATACACGTGAATTCAGTTCCGATGCGATTCCAAGACGACCTTCGCCAGCGATCAGCACGCTATCACCAGGCATTGCCTGCTCGAGAGTCCATTCGATCGCTTGAGATCGCGTTGGTATCAAGTGCGCCCGCGCTGGGCGATCGTAGCCGTCGAGTACATCGTGTAAGGCCTGTAACGGCTCGGCGTGCGGAATGTGTCCCCCGGTCAACACGCCCAGATCCGCGGCTCGCTCGACAACTCGTCCCATCATTGGGCGATCGTCCGCAGGGCGGTACTCTGGAGTTCCGAAGACACACAGAACGCGACCGGATGTAACCTTCCTAAGCGCCTTTAGTGCTATCGCCAATCGATCGGGATTGTCGGCGGAGTCGACATAGACACCAAAACGCTGTCCGCACTCAACGCGTTCCATACGGCTGGGCATTCGCTCGATGGCTTCTAGACCACGAGCGACCGTCGCCAAGTCGATTCCCAATACTAAGCCGACGGCGGCCGCTTCTAAGCAGTTGGAGATGTGATGGTCGCCGATCATCTGAGTGCGAACCGGGACGGACTCGTTTCCTGCCATCAAGAGAAACGTCTGTTCGCTTGAATGACGCTCGATGACCGTTGCTGTGATCTCGGCTGGCTCCCTTTGTCCGACTGTGATGACGGGAGCGTCGAGGTTCGGCAGGATCGCTTGGCTGCCAGCGTCATCTGCATTCAAAACGCAGAAACCGTTCGGCTTCAATTGTTCAAAGAGTCGAGCCTTCGTCTTTCGATAGTTCATCACCGAACCATGAAGGTCCACGTGATCTCGGCGCAAATTGGTCAATACTGCGGCATCGAATTGAAGACCGGCGGTGTAATGTTGGGACAGAGCATGACTCGAGACTTCGAGCACCGCGTGCGAGCAACCGTTGGACGACATCCGTTTCAACCAGCTTGCCATCTCAGGAGGAACGGGGGTCGTTCGAGCGGCGGGTTTCGTATGCGTCGAGTCGCTCCGACCGATCGTGCTGATGACGCCGACGCGGCTTTTCGAGGCGTCGAGAATCGACGCAATTAGCATGCTCGTCGTTGTTTTTCCATTGGTTCCGGTAACACCAACAACGTGCATCGAGTCAGCCGGACGGCCCGCCAAAAGCTGGCAGATACTGCCGTAGGCTTCGCGAGTGTCTGGTACAACACAAACCGGAACATTAGTCGGCAGTGGGCGTTCGGCGATGATCGCCGTGGCGCCGCGCTGAACAGCTTCGCGATAAAGCGTGTGTCCATCGCCGTCCTGCCCATCGATCGCGACGAACAGGTCGCCAGATTCACAGCGGAGTGCGTCGCCACAACACGACTCGAACTGTATATCGTTACTGCCGAAGAACCGACCTTGTGGGATCAGCTCTCGTAAGCTCACGCGTCCGGCGCTCTCAAGCGTTGGCTGCATGTCCTCGGCCTCCTTGCCTACGGATCACGCCTGGAAATTAGACGTTTGATTTCCACATCCATGTGGGGTACGGGGTGCGAGCAGTTGCGAGGCGGAAGATGGATCAGCCTTGAAACGGCTTCAGTGCGGACGGCATTCTGCGGATTTCTGGCGACGTGTCAAGATAATTTTTACCCTAACGGCGATTGTGCTAGCGGGCAAGTGACAGAAGATTCCGCGCAAAGCGACGGACGGTGCGGCAACAATCCGTTGTTAGGCCAAGGCATGTCAACGATCTGTTGTTTGCTGGTCCCCGCTATAACAACGGATCGTGAATATCATTTGCTAGTCGCTTCCGAACCATCAAGCATCGACACCGACGAAAACGGCAGGTCGTATAATCGAGTGGTGAAATACATTCGGTACATAGGGAGCCATTTGACGATTTCGCTTCGAAGTTCGTCCCAATTCATATCCGGTTCACGTACGGCGTCTGGGTACGCGGTGAGGTCTCCGATCGCATTCAACGCGACGATATGGAAATGGCGTTCTGATGGTTGGCATTTATCTAACAACTTAAAATATGCATTTAGAGTCTCCAAAGTCGACCTTTCAGAGACGGGGTTGGCGCCACGCATCTCGTCGCGTAATTCCGTGAAGGTCATCATCCGGAACAGCGCACTGTCTTTCGCAACCATTGACTTCGCCTTTTTGTAAAAGTCCGATGTCGCGTGCCAACTATCGACGTTTTCCTGATTGAAGTCCAACCAGTTTAAAGGTGATTGTCCTTTGCAGAATGCATTCGTATGCGCGTTCCCCAGTTCTAAATAGTTAGCTCGACTATCGCGAAATGCTGGCGAAAAACAGTTGTACGCGATGTTAAAAATGGCGTCGTGATTACCGAATGCTGTTTGAGATTCTGGAAACGGTGAGTCAGCATTTGATAGATCTACTTGTGTCGTTGCTGCCAGTTCCAATCGATTTATATCTCCAATGTGAGGCAACTGCAGATCGATCGTTACGCTTTGAGTTTTCAAAAACTCTAACGCGATGCCAGGTGACCAGATGTTGATCAGCAATACAGTCGTTTCCACACTTCGTGGTGGCAAAGAATGCGAATCGCCGCCGTTCGCGCCGTAAAACATACATTCGTTCGTCTCAGAACCGGATCGGACGACATAAGTTAACCACGGCCGATGGTTGCGAAATGAAGACACGGACTTTGGTTCATCTTCATGGTTGCAAATCGAGATCGGCAGATAAACCGGTTCTCCGAAACGGACTGGTGGCAATTTGGCAGGGACGTCGAAAGTTAGTCCGCCTAGATTTTGGCTTTTAGTCTGCGCACGCGAATCTGACTCTTCCCCTGCGACTTGATTCGCACAAAGTGCGTAAGATCCTGCTACGAGAAACAGCAATGACGTAGCTGAAGATCGAAGCATAGTTTGCTCGCTCATGACGATTAATCGTTGCAGCCACATTTTTGCAAACGTGAACGACGAAGTTAGGTCAACCAACAATAGCATGTCGCGGTCGGTCACTCATTTGTTCGACACATCAACTGTAACTCGTGAAATCACACCATTGAACGTGAAAGGAGCGTCGTAGTCACCGACTGTGCCATTCAAATCGCTTCCGACTTGCAGGCCGTCGATTGGCATCCTTGTCTGTCCGCTCAGGGTGCTTGTCGCAATTTCTTTGCCGTCGAGCGTCAACGACGCCTTGCCTTGCTTCGAGAGAGTTGCTTCGATCTTATGCTTCGACCCATCAAGCGATTCGGGGGCTGCGACGAGTGTTAACTTGCCTTGCTGACGGATGGCAAAGACAAGTTTGCTACCTTCGACGTAAAGCGAGTAACCTTCGGCATCTCCGCCCTGCGCAACAACTACGCCGTTCGTGGCTTGCTCGATCGTCGCTTCGATTCGGGTCGCACGGTTCTCGATGTAGGGGGCCTTCTCTTGACTCAAGTTGTCGCCGGTCTTCAGATCAAAATACTTCTGCTTGCGATTGAAGGTCGCCTTTTTTGGAGTGCCTCGCCAAGCGCCGAGTGGCAACACGTCTGCCCGAGCAGCCCAAGCATCCCATTCGTCTGCCAAACGTTTCGCGATGTCCGGTTTGGAAGCAACTAGGTTGTTAAGTTCGGTCCGGTCAGCCTCCATGTCGTAAAGCTCCCACGGCTTATTCTCCTTGGCGACAAGTTTCCACTTGCCGTCGCGAACGGCCCGGTTGCCTTCGTGCTCCCAGAAAATCGGGTTCACGCGATTCAAGTCTTTCGCCACGAATGCCGGCGCCAGGCTTGTGCCTTCGAGTGGCTTGATCTTGTACTCGTCAAGCTGCTTCGGGTAGCTCGCTCTGGCAACGTCAACGCATGTCGCCATAATGTCGACTAGATGTCCAGGCTGGTGTTCCAACATGCCCGCGCGCTTCAACTTCGCGGGCCAATGTGCGATCAACGGTGTTGAGATTCCACCTTCGTGAACCCAATGCTTGTATTCGCGAAACGGAGTGTTCGAAACGTTGGCCCATCCGCGACCGTACGCGATGTACGTGCCATCGGGGCCAGGCATCGCTCCAGGTCCCATGATGGTTGGGTAGCCATCGCGGGTTTGCGGGGGAATCATCTGTGTTTGCAATTCGTTCGTTGCCATCAAAGGCAGCGTCGCTTTGTCAGGACGTGACAGTAAGCCGTTTCGAGGTTTGCGCCCAAGGGTTTCGGCACATCCACCGTTATCTTGCAGAAACAGGATTAGGGTATTGTCGAATTCGTTTGCAGAGTGAAGTGTATCGACGATGCGACCGATCCCTTGGTCCATCGAATCAACCATCGCTGCGTAAACTTCCATGCAGCGAATTTCCCACTCGCGGTTCTCCGCTTTGTCCCAGTCGTCTGCCTGTTCAGTCATTTCCCAGGCAGGATCAATCAGGCCCATCTTTCGCGACCGGGCGAGCCGTGCTTTGCGAATCGCACCGTACCCCTCATCGTACTTGCCGCGATACTTGGCAATATCCTTCTCCAAGGCATGCATCGGCCAGTGCGCCGCCGTGTACGCCACATAAAGAAAGAACGGCTTCTCCGAGCGCTTCGCATCATGTTCGCGGATGAAGCGAACGGCGTGATCGCTGATTGCGTCGGTATAGTAGTACTGTTCGGGCTTGTACTCCGGATCGGCAACCGGTGAGATCTGCGTATTGTTCCGAGATAGAGAATTCGGATCGTAGAAGCTACCCGCACCATGAATCGTGCCGTAGAACCGATCAAAGCCTCGCTGTCGCGGCCAATTGTCCTTTGGTCCATCGGGATGAACGTGCGGTGTCACATGCCATTTTCCAGCTATGTAGGTCGAATAGCCGGCGGGGCGTAATGCTTCCGCGATCGTGCGACAGTTTCGATTCAGATCACCTCGATAACCATCATGCCCGCGATCCGTCATCATCCAACCGACGCCCGCCTGATGGGGATACAAACCGGTGAGCAACGATGCTCGCGTCGGGCAGCAGCGGCCCGTGTTGTAGAACTGGGTGAAACGCAATCCACCCGCAGCAAGACTGTCGAGCGTGGGTGTATTGATTTCGCTGCCATAACAACCGATGTCCGAGAAACCCATGTCATCGGCCATGATCAGAATAATGTTGGGACGCGATTCGTTTTCCGCCGAATGTGCGTCTGGCGCTCCGACAGAGATGCACGCTAGTACGAGAGTCACGAGGCGACGCTGAGATATCATGTTGTTCCAATGTGTACGCTGTGGATCGAATTTACTCGCTGCCGACCGTGCGCCATTGTCATCGGCGCACGGCATAGGGTCAATGTCTCGGAGAACCTGCTACACTTTCGCTGTTCGCGATCGCCATATGGCCTCGATCGAGTGAGCGATTTATATTCGCATCGATCGTGAATCTACGTCGGTAGAAACCGGAAGTTTCGAGGGAGCAAGTGGATTATGAAGACTCGTTTGATTCTCACTATCTTGACCTGTATTTCGACGTTGAGCCTCACCATCGCGCAAGATCTAGATTCGGTATCTGTCGAGGGCCAGCCACTGGCGGCGAACGCGAAACGACTTTTGTCGGCGCTCGAATATGTAGGCAGGCCACTTAGCGAAGAGGAATCGAACCGTGTGTTGGTCGCCGCGGATGCTCGCGACGCCAACATGCTTCAGCAGTTGCTCGATCCACACGTCTTGTTCGTCGTGTCTCTGAACGCGGAATCACGCGTGAAAGTTCAACGTGGCCCAGCGAATGCGGCATTACAGCAAGCAGGCTACACGCCGGTGCTAGTGAAAGTTATCAACGAGAGTACCGTAACGAAGCAGTTGCGCATTTCGAGTCCACAAGCGGGACCGGTCTATGGAGGCGTTGCACGGCTCAGCATGGCTCGTCAGCAACAAGAACAACTGCGTGTAAATGAGAATACACAAGGCAATGACCGGTTTCTGTCAGTTGAGATGTTCGCAATGCCGCTCATGACGAATCGGTTGAGCGGGCTCGAGGTTGAGTACTGCGTCGCACTGATCTACAGCGGTGAAGCTGGCAAGCGTGAAGCGACGATCGGATTTGACGTCGGACAAGGAAATCAAGATCTGGGATTTCGCGGTGAAACTCCCGTGTTGTTTAATGTTCGACCTGCCGTTCCTGTAAGACTGGAGGTGCGCGATTTTGACGGCAGCCCGACAACCGGGCGGTTTGATTTTCGTGATGAGTTGGGGCACGTGTACCCGCCACAATCAAAACGCCTCGCGCCGGATCTCTTTTTTCAGTCTCACGTCTATCGATCCGATGGCGAAGTCGTGATGTTGCCGCCCGGGCGATTTCACATGCAGTTCAGTCGCGGCCCTGAGTACCGCGTATTGGAACGTGAGGTGAAGGTCAAAGCTGACTCGCCGACAACGATTGACGTGAAGCTCGAACGTTGGATCGACCCCGCTGCGTTTGGTTACTACAGCGGCGATCATCATATTCACGCTGCTGGATGTGCTCATTACACGAGTCCGACACAAGGCGTCACGCCGGCGGATATGTATCGGCAGGTCAAAGGCGAAGGACTCAATGTTGGTTGTGTCTTAACTTGGGGCCCGTGCTTTGACTTTCAACGCCAGTTCTTCGCTCCGGCGGCGCACCAGCTGAGCGAATTGCGTACGATTCTGAAGTATGACTTGGAGATCAGCGGATTTGGGTCGGCGGCGCTGGGCCACGTATGTCTTCTCGACCTAAAGGATCAGACCTATCCGGGCTCGGAAGGCACGTCGACAAAAGGGTGGCCGACCTGGACGACACCGGTGATGCGTTGGGCGAAACAACAGGGTGGCGTGACCGGGTATGCTCACTCGGCAAGTGGACTGGAGGTCAATCCCGCGGCCGCCGCGAAGAGATTGCTTGAGTCGTGCGATCGCAACAAGGATCAGTTGCTTAGCCGTGACGAGGCAGCGCGGGGATTGCTCCCCGATTCGTTCGAGGCAGTGGATCGCGATCGAAACGGCGCGCTGAGCGAACGCGAGCTGAAGGCTCGGCTGGATCTGGCGGCGGATGAATTGCCGAACTTGGCGATCCCGGAAATGAATGGCGTTGGTGCGATGGAGATTTGTGTCAGCACGTCGGAGGGGGTGTGCGACTTTATCAGCGCCATGGACACGGCACGGATTCCCGAGTGGAACTGCTGGTATCATCTTCTGAATTGCGGCTTTTCGATCAAAGTGAGCGGCGAGACTGACTTTCCTTGTATGAGCGGGCGTCGAGTCGGGCAAGGACGCGTTTACGTTCACATGGATGACGTTGAAGTGCTGGACTTTGGCGATTGGTGCAAAGGGCTCGCTGCTGGGCGCTCTTATGTGTCCGATGGATTTGCGCATGCGACCGAGTTCACGATCAATGGTGTCGCGCCCGGGGAAGGGGATGTCTCGATCAAGACACCGATGGCAGTTTCCGTCAGGACGCGAGTCGCATTCGCGGCTGAACAACCGCTGGCGGTCGCGTACAGTGCCGTCCCGCCCGCGGGGCGTCGCGTTGTCGGTGACACCGTCTTGCTGCATGGCGAACGCAGTAGCCAAATACAACGAGGTGGAGTTCGCAAAGTCGAACTGGTTGTCAATGGTTTGGTTGTCGAGTCGCGGAATGTGCCAGCGGATAGCAAGATTCACGAGTTAGAGTTTAGTGTTCCCATCCAGCGCAGCAGTTGGGTTGCACTTCGGCAATTCCCGCAAATGCATACCAATCCTGTCAACGTCATCGTCAACGATCTGCCTATTCGGACGTCGAGCAGCAGCGCACGGTGGTGTATCGAGATGACGAAATTACTGTGGAAGAATCGTGAACGACGAATCGCCGATCACGAGAAGGGCGAGGCCGAGCAGACGTTCCAGCGAGCCATTCTTCGTTACGAACAAATCGCCTGCGAATGTCCAGACAGATCGTAATTCCAGGACAATGTAATTCCAGGACAATGTGGTACGCGACCTCGCGAATAGGCAGTTGTCGTGGCTTCTGAAGGCGATTCGAGTTGAGCGGCGAGCTGTGACCGCTCGAGATCCCTGTCAGGCTGTTTTTCGGGGGTCTTGTGTCGGGTAGGAGGCATCGTAGAATTCGCTCTTTAATCGCATGTAAAGCCGAACTTAACCCCAACAAGGTGCTTCTTTGTGGAACTTGAAACTCTTGTCAAAATGGCCTTCGAAATCGTTGGCGGACTTGGGATTTTTCTCCTCGGCATGAAGTATATGTCCGACGGTATGCAGGCGGTCGCGGGAAGCAGCCTGCGGCGAATGATTGGGCTGGCAACCAATAACCGCTACCTGGCGACAATCGTCGGAACGACCGTAACGGTCGTCGTGCAATCCAGCTCGGTTACCACGGTGATGGTGGTCGGATTTGTTAATAGCAGTGTGATGGAGTTGGCGCAAGGCGTTGGCGTAATCATGGGGGCAAATATTGGTACGACGATCACAGGATGGATTCTGGTCCTGAAGATCGGAAAGTACGGCTTGCCGATATTAGGCGCTGCCGCGTTCGTCTACCTGTTTTCGAAGGGAGACCGTTGGCGCTATTGGGCGATGGCGATCATGGGAGTCGGCATGGTGTTCTTCGGCTTAGAACTGATGAAGGATGCGTGCTCGATGATTAAAGAGATGCCGGAGTTCGAAGCTTGGTTCAAGCGGTTTGATGCAAGTAACTATCCCGGCGTTCTCGGCTGTGCGTTGGCCGGTTGCATCCTAACGGTGATCGTTCAATCTTCCTCGGCCACACTTGGTATCACAATGTCTCTCGCCGCTACTGGCGTCATCTCATTGGAAACCGCTGCCGCGCTTGTGCTTGGCGAGAACGTCGGAACGACAGTCACGGCCTTGCTCGCGTCCATAGGCGCCACAACAAACGCACGTCGGGCCGCGTATTTCCATGTCCTGTTCAATATCATTGGCGTTTTCTGGATCACGCTACTATTCGCTTGGTACATCAAATTCATTGTGTGGCTCGTCCCGTTTGTCCAAATGGTGTTTCACGGAGACGCCACAACGGTTGGGATCGCGACGACCCACACGGTCTTCAATGTTACGAATACACTGCTCTTTTTGCCGTTTGCACCGATGTTGGTCCGCATGTTGGAACGCGTCGTGCCATCCAAGTCATTCAAAGAGAAACCGCATTTGACGGACCTCGACGTCCGGATGGTTGAGACTCCGTCACTGGCAATCGAGCAGTCGCATAAAGAGATCGTCAAGATGGGCGCGGGGTGCGCAAAGATGCTTGGCTGGCTAGCGGAGTTAGTTCAGCAAGAGGATCCTGACAAGAAGTTGGCAGATCGGTTAAAAACTCGCGAACAGGTTCTCGACTCGATGCACGACGAAATCGTTCACTTCGTCACTAACCTGCTGTCGGGCAACGTACCGCATTCCGTTGCTGAAGAAGCTCGCGGCCAGCTGCGCATCGCCGACGAGTACGAATCAGTCAGTGATTACATTGCAGACTTGGATAACTTTGACCGCAAGCTACGCCGCAATGGACATCGTTTCACTGTGGAGCAACGCAAGAGCCTGACTGAACTCAATCAGCACATCAGTGAGTACGTGTCCGCAGTCAACGAGGGCTTCGTGCATTCCAATGCGAATGTACTGACGAAGACGGACGCGTTAGCGAAGCGATTGCGCAACGAGATCAAGATGTTGCGCCGCCGGCATTTGGAAGAGTTGTCAGGTCGGACCATTGCGCCGGTCATCTCAGTCGCTTGGCTCGCGACGCTCAACGCCTACGCTCGCGTCTGCGATCATTCGCAGAATATCGCCGAAACGGTTTCGGGCGAGAAGTAGTGCCGCCGTGCCTCGTAATCGACTGCTCGATCCCGTACCATTCACACTTCGCTGAATCGCACCTACCCGCGCGAAGTGACTTGCCGTGTCAAAGTCCGCATCCAATCTAGAACAAATTCCACGCCTCCATCACGGCGAGAATACGCTGATATGGACCGTCTGGTTCACCTACGGAGCGTTCTACTTCTGTCGAGCCAATATCTCAGCTGCCGTGCCGGGTTTGAAGGCACCGCTTGAAGACGGCGGCCTAGGACTCGGAGCCGATACGATTGGTTGGATTCTTGGCTCGCTCAAAATCGCTTACGCGCTTGGTCAGCTGATCAACGGGCAGTTGTCTGAACAACTTCCGCCTCGCAAAATGCTCGGCATTGGCATGCTAGGTTCGGCAGCCTTATGTGCCTGCTTTGGCGCAGGGACGGCGGCATACTTCTTACTTTTCGTGTGGGCGATGAATGGGTATTCTCAGTCGCTCGGTTGGACTCCTTGTGTTCGAGTGATCGCGAATTGGATTCCGGTCCTCCGACGCGGCAAGGTGATCGGCATCGTTGGGACGGGGTATCAAGTGACTGCGGCGCTGTCGGTTATCCTGGCGGGTTATTCGGCGCAGCTGCTGGGGTGGCGAGGTGCGATGTTCGTTCCGGCAGGTGTGTTGGCTGCGTGTTCCATGGTGATGCTCGCGTTTTTGAAGGAGCATCCAGACGATGTCGCCGCCGCGAAAGCTGTGTCGACCAATGTGTCCGGTGACGACAAGCTATCGTTTGCCGAGACTGCGTATCTGACGGTGACGAACCCGACTCTGTGGATGCTGGGTATTTCACTTGGGATGCTGAACGCGTGCCGATACGGTTACGCAGATTGGGGCCTTGCGCATTTGAGTGACGTGCAGGAGACAGGACTCGGCAAGTCGGCCTTAAAGATCGCAGTGCTTCCCGTCGGAGCCGTCGCCGGGGTGTTTCTCTCAGGATGGGCCACGGATCGATTCTTCGGCAGTCGCCGTGCTCCTGTGATTTGTGTTCTGTTGACGCTGTTAGGCGTGTTGACACTTTTCTACGACCTGATGGTGCGCACCAGCGTGATTGGCACCGTGATATTGCTGGCGTTGATTGGCTTCTGCACCTTCGGACCGCAAGTGTTACTCGTGGGAACAGCTCCCGCCGACTTGGCCCGCAAAGGCACGTCGGCGGCTGCGGCGGGTTTCGTCAATTTTATGGGCTACATCGGCGCTGCTTTGTTTGGCGATGTCTTGACGGGTCATCTGTATGAGTACTACGGTTGGGAGTTTGCGATTTATGCCTGGGCGGCATGCGCCTTTCTCGCCGCGATCGCTGCTGGTGTTTTGTGGAACGCCACGGCTGACACAAGCTGTAAGGCAATCGAGAACCAAGCGGATCGAGTAACATCATGAGAGCCATCATCATCGGAGCCGGACGCGGGAGTCGGCTAATGCCGACAACGGCGGATACACCAAAGTGCTATGCCGAAGTCGGCGGTCGTCGGATGCTCGATTGGGCGATCGATGCATTTCGTCAGAACGGCATCGACGACATCGCATTCATTGGCGGGTATCGCATTGACCGCGTGCAAGAGGATTTCCCCGAGTTCACGTTTCGTCATAACGCCGACTGGCCGAACAACAACATTCTCGCTTCGCTAATGTACGCTGAGGACCTCATGGACGAGCCATTTGTCTGCTGTTATTCGGATGTTCTCTTTACGCCTGCGATCGTTGATCTCGTTGCGCAGAGTGATGCGGACATCGCGTTGGGTGTTGATAGCGAGTGGCTTGTGCGGTACGAGCATCGCACCGAACACCCGAGTGACGATGCGGAAAAGGTCACCGTTTCGAACGGTGAAATCACTCGCGTTCATCGCGAAATCGACGAAGCACATGCGCATGGCGAGTTTATTGGACTCGCGAAGTTTTCGACCGCAGGCGCTTCCGCATTTCGCAAGCACTATCATCGTCGACGAGAGGAGTTCGCGGGGCAAACTTTCCGCGATGCCAAGGTCTTCGAGAAGGCTTACTTCATCCACCTGCTGCAAGACATGATCGAAGCCGGCCAACGGATGTCGCATGTCGATACGCCCGGCGGATATATCGAAGTTGATACACAGCAGGACTTCGAGTACGCGCGCGAATTCTGGACCTCCCGTCATTTGGAGAAGTGATATGTCTGATAGACCGCTCTTTCCGGCGTCGATCATCGGTTCCATGCCCCGTCCGGATTTTGTCAAAGATCTGATTGCTGACGATTGCCCGTACTCCGGCGATGAGTATCAACGATTGATGGGGGCGGCGATCCGATCCGTCGTGGCGTTGCAAGAAGCTGCAGGATTGGACGTCATTTCCGACGGCGAGTGGTGGAGGAAGTCCTATATTGGCGTGATCGCTGAATTGGCTCATGGTTTCGAGTTGAGCCTGAATCCTGCGGATGGTCGACCCTGGACGGTCGTCGTCGATCGGTTGTCACCAAAAGAGCCGGGCTTCATTGCGAAGGAAGTTGCGTTTCTGAAGACGCTTACCGATCGGCAAATCAAAGCGACATTGCCGGCACCGGCATTGCTAGGCGAACGCATGTGGGACGCTACGGCGTCTTCGAAAGCGTATCCAACTCGAGAGTCCTTCGTACAAGATTGTGTGCCCATCTTGCGTCGCGAAATTGAATTGTTACGTGCCGAAGGCGTCTCGATCATTCAAGTCGACGATCCGCATCTTTGCTTGTTTGTTGATCCAGAAGTTCGCGCGAACTACGACGATGCGGATCGCGCGGCTGACTTCGCCGTCGATATGGACAATCAAGTTGTGGCGGACTTTGCCGATGTCAGACTTGCCGTTCACCTTTGCCGACGAGCCGGCGCGCGAGCGCGTGGCGAGGCACAACACCAAGGCGGCTACGATCCCATCATGCCGCAGCTCCGACGTTTGGGCGTCGGGCACATCACCATGGAGTTTACGACACCTGGCTCGGGGGAGATGTCCGTTTTTCGCGAACTGCCAGAAGATGTCGAGATCGGGCTCGGCTGCGTAAGTTGCCTGCCTGGTGAAGTCGATTCCGCGGACACGATTGTAGCGCGCGTCGAACAAGCACTCGAATTTGTTGCTCCGGAAAGAATCACACTTAATCCCGAATGCGGTTTTGCTCCGGGTTCAGCGGCGAAGGTAAGTATCGACGAGGTCTACACGAAGTTGAAGAACGAAGTCGAAGCCGCTCGGAGGCTGCGCGAGAAATATGTGTAGCCGATGTAGGCAGCCGAATGGTCCTGCTCGCCCCAGCTTCGGTCTTCCGGTTATCAATCGTTCATTGCAATCTGCCGGATGTCGTGTAACAATTGTGCGATTGAGAGTTAAAGGGCATCGTCCTAGTGTCAATTTGAATTGCGAGTCCGGCGTTTAACTTGCGAGCCGATTGTCGGCTCGTCGAACGTTGGTCGGGGTGGCAGCAGCCGTGCGGAAACGTCTCGCGTAGTGAGACATCTCACGACCCACATCGAAATCGTGATGAATCAAGACTCCGATGCCCCGGCCGAACAGCTCGACGAGACAGGCGCCATGCCGTTGCCTGTCATGCCCGATGTCACGCTTGAGCACACCGACGAATCAACCCAGCATTCAGGCCCGGCGAGACACGCGTCCGGTGTGCCAAACCAGATCGGTCGATACAAGGTGGACAGGCTCCTTGGTCGTGGTGGCTTCGGATGTGTTTACTTGGCTCGCGACGACGAGTTGGAGCGTCATGTAACGATCAAAGTGCCCCACCGGGATCGCATCAGATCGTCGGTCGACGTCGATGCGTTTCTTGCGGAAGCACGCACGCTGGCGAAGCTAGAACATCCCAACGTGGTTCCCGTGCACGACGCAGGCCGTACGGAAGATGGTCTCTGCTACGTGGTCTCGCGCTTCATCGATGGAAGCGATCTCGACACTCGGATGAAGCAATCGCCGCTGTCGGTTGGCGAGTCGGTTGAGATCATCGCGACCGTTGTCGAAGCCTTGCACTATGTCCACTCCATGGGCATCGTGCATCGTGATATCAAGCCAGGCAACCTGCTTCTCGACAAACGAGGGCAGCCGTACGTGGCGGACTTCGGACTCGCGCTGCAAGACGACCAGTTTGTGGAGTCATCGCGCGCGGCTGGCACGCCTGCTTACATGAGCCCTGAGCAATCGCGTGGCGAGAATCATTTAGTCGATGGGCGTTCGGACGTTTTTAGCCTCGGTGTCGTTCTGTACGAGTTGCTTGTCGGTACACGTCCGTTCCAAGGTAATAGCGCCGTGGAGGTCCTCCGACAAGTTCGCAAACACGAGGCTCTGCCCTTGCGCGAAGTGAATCGCAGTATTCCGACGGAACTGGAACGCATCTGCATCAAGGCGCTCGGCAAACGGTCTGCGGACCGTTATCAGACGGCGCTCGATTTTTCTGAGGACTTGAAGCAGTTTCTTGGCGAGAACTCGGGACTCAGCGTTGTTGGTGCCGATGTTGTGTCCTCGTCAGAGATCTCCGGATCGCATTCGAGTCAGCAATTGCTGGGCGTCGTCCCCAAAGGTCTGCGATCATTTGAACGGGAAGATGCTCATTTTTTCTTTCGTTTGTTGCCGGGAGCGCGTGGCCGCGACGGTATTCCCGACTCGATCCGATTTTGGCGGTCCCGCATCCTGGCGACGGACCCAGAGAACTCTTTTCGCGTTGGATTGATCTACGGGCCTTCGGGCTGCGGAAAGTCTTCATTTGTCAAAGCCGGCTTGTTGCCGGCGTTGCCCGAGTCGGTGGCGCCGGTCTTTATCGAAGCAGCTCCGAATGCCACCGAGTCGCGTTTGTTAAACCGTCTTCGCCGCCAGTGCCCGTACTTGGCGACGGACTTGGGATTGCGGGAATCGATTGCCCGGTTGCGACACGGTCGCGTCATGGGGGCCGGCCAGAAGGTACTGATCGTTATCGACCAGTTCGAACAGTGGCTGTATTCAACGGACGAGCAGGCCGATTCGGAATTGGCATTGGCGCTGCGACAGTGCGACGGTGATCGCGTTCAGTGCGTGCTGTTGATTCGAGATGATTTTTGGCTGGCCGTCAGTCGGTTTATGTCCGAGCTGGAAATCGAACTACTCCAGAACAAGAACATGGCTCTTGTGGATCTGTTCGATAAACTCCACGCCCGCAAGGTACTCGCCGAATTCGGCCAAGCGTTGGGGCGGCTTCCCGATCATTTTAGCGCTCTGACCTTGGACCAAATTCACTTCCTTGATCAAGCCATCAGCGAAGTTTCGGAAGACGACAAAGTGATTCCTGTACGACTGGCGTTGTTTGCCGAAATGGTCAAGGGAAAACTTTGGACGCCTGACACCCTGAAGAAGATTGGCGGTATTGCTGGCGTTGGGCTAATGTTCCTGGACGAGTGTTTTACGTCCTCGAATGCGCCGGCCGAGCATCGCGTTCACGAAAAAGCTGTCCATGCGACCCTGAAGGAATTGCTGCCGCGCCCCGGCGCGAATATCAAAGGTTCCATGCGGTCGCGCAACGAGCTGTTAGCCATTTCAGGATACGAGGAACGGCCGGCGCAGTTTGATGCTCTGTTGCGAGTTTTGGACGCGGAATTGCGATTGATCACGCCAACGGATGCGGAAGGCAGTGATCGTGACGACGAGGCGACTCCTTCGCAGCAACAGTTCTATCAACTCACTCATGACTATCTCGTGCCCGCGATTCGTGAATGGCTTGCTCGGGCACAGCGTGAATCTCGGCGCGGTCGTGCAGAGATCCGTCTGGCCGAGCGGGCTGAGATCTGGAACGCTCGACCTGACACACGGCATCTGCCCGGCTATTTCGAATGGCTCAACATTCTTATGTTCGCCAGACGTCGCCCTTGGAACGTTTCACAGCGCCGGATGATGCAGGCGGCAACAACTCGCAATACCATTTGGACGTTCATCGTTGCCGTCATCGGTATCTTCGGGGCGTGGGGTTTGTACGAGTTTAACGGGTTCAACAACGCGAAGTCACTGTCGCGACAACTGGCGACCGCCAGCGTGTCCGAAGTCCCGGGACTTCTCAACCGCCTGGACAACTATCGCCGCTGGTCGATCGCCGAGCTTGAGGCAGCCGAAGCCCGTGCGGAGGAAGGGAGCAGCGGTCAGACTTATCTTCGTTTGGCCCTGCTGCGTCGAGATCCTAGCCTCGCGGAAGATGTGGGTCGGCGACTGCTCACCGCGGATCGCGAGATGCTACTGTTGTTGCGCGGCGAGTTGGAGTTGCATCGCGAAAAGCTGCTGCCTGAGCTGTGGCGTTGTCTCTCCGACGAGTCGGCGGATGACTCGCAGCGATTGAATGCCGCTCTTGTCTTGGCCGCTTACGATCCACCTGAGATCGATGACGACCAAAGTGAGTGGAATCAGTATGCGGGTTACATCGCCGATATGCTGATCGATGTGGCAAACGTCGACCGACAGTATTATCCGGCGACGCTCGACTTAGTGTATCCCGCGCGAGCTGCCTTGCTTGATCATCTATCCCTCGTCTTTGTCGCCGACGGCGAGACGGAAGTGCGGCGGTCATCCGCCAGGGGGCTGTTGGTGGATTTCCTTCGTGATGATCCCAAGGAACTTGCAGATCGGTTTCTCGACGCAAAATACGATCAATTGAAAGTAGTTCTTCCGATACTTGACAAATACCAGTCGGCGGTTCGCGAAGTGTTAGTCGAAAACGTTGACGACGTTGTCGATTCATCAGTTCCCAAGCCGGAACGCATCAGGATCTCGCATCGCAGGGCGATCGCGGCTGGATTACTGCTGCGACATGGTGCGGTCGGGGACGAAGTGTGGAGCGTATTTGAGAACTCTGGCTTCGCTGATGCACGTTCCCTATTGATACACCGGGTGAAGCCCTTGGGCGTGCGACCGCAACTGATTGCCGAGAGGCTGCAAGCTGAAACTAATGATTCCATTCGGCAAGGTCTGCTCCAATCCCTTGGCGAGTTTGAATCGAGCCAGTTGCCGGGAGATTTGAAAGCGCGGACAGTTCAGCTTGCGAAGGGATGGTTTCAAACTGGTACGGACGCAGGTTTGGCCAGTTCTTCGATGTGGTTACTCCAACGCTGGGGCGAGGAGGAGTGGCTCGCCGCTGCGCGTCGCCAGCCTCGCGAACTTTTGGAAGACGAGCGTCGGAACTGGTACGTGAACTCCGAGCGTCACACGATGGTGCATCTCGTCAACGATCGTGGCGAGGCGGACTATGCGTTTGACATCGCAACTGCCGAGACGACTGCGTCCCAGTTCAAACAGTTTGTGCCCGATCATAAGCTCGTTTCCACCACGGCACCGACTTTGGATTGCCCCGTCGTTATCGTCAAATGGCAGCTCGCGACGTCGTACTGCAATTGGCTCACCCGACGGGAAGGTCTCGACGACAACGAACTCTGCTACCCAGAATGGCAGGAAGGCGAGCCTGCCGTCGAGTTATATCCGGATTATCGGAGCCGCACGGGATACCGGCTTCCCACCGGCGAGGAATGGTACCTCGCGTTCTGCGGCGGGACACAAACGCAATTGTTTTTTGGAGAACACCATCTCCGGGTCGAAGGATACGCGTTGTCAGTCTCGGAATCAGGTAATCGCTCCTGGCCAAGCGGAAACACAAAGCCAAACGACTACGGGCTATTCGACATGTTGGCAAACGTCAGAGAATGGGTCTCCGATTCGCGCAGTGGAACGAGACGTGGCGTCTGTGGGAAGTACTATGGCAATCGGTTCGGCGTGGATCTCGATCCCGACGATCCGTCGAAAATCGCCTGGGACTCTCCCGATTTAACTTGGACCTATATCGGATTTCGTGTTGCTCGATCACGGCCAGACAAGACGGAGTAGCTCCCGCCACCATGGACCTGCAGCGAATCGCGAAGACGACGACCGGCTTCCCGTATATGCGTCTGCAACAGGCTCAGCAATTGGCGGTGAGATTTGTTGAGTGGCAACCCGAAAACATTCTTGAGATCGGAACCTATCATGGGACGGGAACCTGCTACCTCGCGGAGATGGTTCGCGAACGAAACGGGCACGTAACGACGGTTGACCTGCCATGGACGGCAACCGATCGGATGAATCGTCAGGTGGAGCAACAGCTTGAGGCCTGCGGGCTCGACAACGTGACCGTATTTCGGCGCGATGATGGGGCGGAGGGACTTATGTTCGAGCACTTGGTAAATGAGAAGCCGCCGTTTGATTTTGTCTACATCGACGGCGGACACCAGTGGGCGAAAACCGTGCCGCAGTTCTGCCTGGCTTTAGCGTGCCTCCGGCCAGGTGGATGGATCCTGTTCGACGATATCGACAACGAGAAATACCCAGAGGTTGGCGCAGTGTGGCAACACGTAGTCCCAAATCATCCAGGAGTTATCGAGACACAAGAATGTGGCAATTGGGGATTTGCGCGCCGCGCGTGACGGCACTGCATGCTGCCGTTTAACTCAAGTCACCGAGGAATTGATCGGCGTAGCGATCGCCCACGGCACGTCCATGAGACCAGATCGAGCTGGTCTGGCCGATGTGTTGTACGAGGCTGGGAGTCGGCAGGAAGACTGGGATGCCGTGCGTGTCTTTCCAATCTCTGACCGCATCCGGAAAGCCCGCTAGTTTCCGGTCGACACTCCGCTCGCGGTACTCGAGAACGACTCGATCGGTGATGAATTGTTTCAGTAAGTTGCGCGGATAGAGTAGCGCAACGGCACCGTTCACGTTGGCTCGCGCCGGCAGCGTGTGCCAACCTGCGCATGGGCCGTTGCTTCCCGCGGCTGTATACAACGAAACGATACAAGGTTCGTTCCCAGGCCAGAGAATTGCTTCCAGGTACTCTCGAATCGGAGCCTCTCGCGGGAAAACGGCGTCGTCCTGGATGAGCATATAAGCGTCCGCGTCGGCGTTGCGCATATAGAGTTCCACAAGCGCCAGAAAGAAGTTCGGAAAGGCACCGGTCTTCGGACTGCGGATGCAGGTTGGACAGTTAGCTGCCTTTTCCGACGGCGCAATCTCGCCGTCCTGAAAGATAACCGGCTCGGTCCAGCCGGCATGAAACAAGGAGTCGAGGCAGACGTCCAACGTTGCCTGTCGACGGGGTGCCGTGGTCACTCCCACCGCCCAGTTGCGGACGGTTAATTCGCTTTGAGTCGCTGGTCGAGGAATCAGGTCATAGATTCGCTCTAATGAAAGCCGGCCACTTTGTTGCTGATATCGACTGAACGTGTCGAAGCCATCGTCGTCGCCGGCCGGAACTGGTGGGAGGCATTTTTCCGCAAAGCGCTGAAGCTGGCGGCCTCGTTCGACTGTGCAACCAGTAACTCCCCCGCGTTGCACAATGCCCTCGGTGATTTTATATAGCAGCGATGCGACAACTGGGTTGATATCTTCAGGCGTTGGCTCGAAGCTCTCGCAGCAAGCTGCACAGGCGGCCCGTTCGACTTCGTTCAGCGAAGTGTCTTGTACCTGAGTCAGTGCTGCCAAGAGGGAACACGTTGCCACCTCGGTTGAATCTACCTGGCGCGGCTCGATCCGGAGCGGACACGAATCAGGGCTACGTGGCGTCATGGGTCGTTCACTTCTTTACAAAAAAGAGGGACGACCAAAGGTCGTCCCTACTAATTCGATTTCCTACACAACCCACGATCATGCGACGACGCTCGGAATCATTCGCATCTGGCCTCGAAATCGTCCTTTGACTCGCGGCTTACCGCCGGGTACCGCACCCAAAACCGTGCAGTCCTTTTTTAAACTCCATTCGTTACCGTTATACTCCCAAAGAGAGTAACCGTGACGGGCTTTAGCGCCGTGATGCGGGTCACCATTAACGATGATAGACGTTTCTGCCTCTGCCATTGTGTGCTCCTTTCTAAACAGGTATATGAATCAGCACCGGTGGGGGGGCTTTATACCATTCGCCAGATGTATTCGCAAGTCTTTTTGCTGATTCTAATTGTCATACTCACCGTGCCACCGCAAGTAAAGTTAATCATGAGCGCTAATACGACAGAATGGATCACTCGTCTGTTTGAAGATCCAGACTTGCTACGAATGGGCCATTGCCAAAGGCCGGAAGATCTGAATTTGGGGATGGGTTGGTTGTACTATGCAGTCGCGCGACTTGTCCGGCCCGAGACGGTTGTGGTGATTGGATCGTGGCGTGGTTTCGCGCCATTGATCTACGCTAGGGCCTTGGCCGACAACGTCGAGGACGGAAAAGTTATCTTCATCGATCCATCGCTTGTTGACGACTTCTGGAAAGCCCCGCAACAGGTACGGGATCATTTCGCACGTTTCGACATTACTAACGTCGAGCACTACCTGATGACCACTCAAGAGTTTGTCGAAACCGACGGCTACCGGTCACTCGGTGAAGTGGGAATCGTCTTTATTGATGGTTACCATTCAGAAGAGCAGGCTCGTTTCGATTTTGAAGCGTTCGAACCACTCGTGCCGGGTAGTGGACTCATTCTGATGCATGACAGCATTCAACGCAGGTCATCGAAGTTGTATGGTCCCGATCGAGTGTATGAATACAGCGTCAAAGACTTCGTCGATCAGCTGAAGAGTCGTGAAGATCTTCAAGTGTTTGATCTTCCGTTCGCAAACGGGCTGACTCTGGTTCGCAAGAGCATCGAAGCACGCTGAAATGTCGCCAAAGAACTTTTGTATCGGACTCCCTGACGAATGAACCATCTATTTTGCCCCTTCCGATTAAACGTCAGAACGGAGAGCGGAGGCGAAATAGCCGACTGTGGATTGATTCGGCAACAGTTGGGGATTCCCAATCTGCCGGTTGCCGTTGATCGAAACACCTGCGAAATCTGTTGCGCGTCCAGTCGGTCGGCAGGGCGTTCCAATCCTGTCCTCTCTTCACTCCTGTACGGAACCTGTGACGATGCGATTAATTCGGGATTGGTGCCTGCCGATCGGCTTCCTCATCTTCAGTCGTTGTACCAGCAGGCGGAAGCTCAGCTACAGCTAGAGTCGCAGATCAGTCGTTTCGAGCGGACCCATTCCTGTGACGTGTTCTTATGTTGTCGCGATTCCGATGCAACGACCCAACGAGCTATCGAGAGTTTGCTAGACCAAGAGGACGCTGTCGCGATCGTGCATCTCATTGATGACGCGGGCCGCGCGCGACAGCTGTTCGAGAGATACGCGCCGCGATGGAACGTTGTAATTCACGAGAACCCGCAACCTTTGGGCTTGTTCGCAAGCGTCCAAAAGTTCTTCGCGAAATGTCGCACTCAGTTTCTCGCATTCCAGACGCCGACAGTCTCCTGCAACCCCGGACGTATTGGGCAGTCCGTCTCGGCGCTTGTCCGATCCGGAGCTGAACTATTTGCGGCGGGAGTCATGCGTCGTTCCGACGCTTGCTTACCGAAGTCTCCGATGCAAAAGTACGCTAGGGTTCTTCCGTTGGAGACTTTGGTGGTCCGGAGGGCGACGTTTGCGGACATGGGCGGCTTTGCCGATCGGCGCACGGATGCTGACGCGGAATTCGTCTATCGCGCCTTTTGCGAGGGACGCCAGTTCGAGTTGTCTGAAGAATGTCTTGTGGAGACTGACATCGCAGAGCATGATTCGCCTCTCGACTCGTGCCCTGGCTTCGAGAAACGGCACGGGTCACTTCGACATCACGCGATCGGATTTGGCGAGAAAACGGTTCCGTGTGACGTTGTGATTCCCTTTCGAGACCATCCCGATATGCTCACGGAGGCCATCGAGAGCGTCTTGGCTCAAGAACGTGCAGACGTCACAGTTCATGTGATTGATGACAGCAGCCGCGAGAACACCGACGAATTGCTTCGATATTGGACCAGCCATCCACGCATTCGTACGTACCGAAATACTCAAAATATCGGACAGTATGCGTCGTTCAATAATGTCTCCGAGTATTTTGAGACGGACCTCGCGGTTGTACACGATGCCGACGACATCAGCCTGTCTCATCGAGTTCATGCGACAGGCAACTTGCTCCGTCTTAGCGATGCGGAGTTCTTCTGTGCTGCAGAGTATCAGTTCGAAGGCGACGTTGACGCGGCTAGTTGTCGGTCTGCTGGTCGCCGCGATGCGGTTCGCCAATCGCATTATCCGGCGGATGACAAGGTAGGGTACTTTGCATTAAACCCGACGGTGGCTTTCCGAACTTCTACGTTTAATTCGCTCAATGGCTACGCAGATTTCGGTGAGCCAGCTAGAAACCGTGCTGGGTTAGACTCGGAGTTCCAGGCACGGGCTTGGTTTGCTGGCACGCGATTCGCCGTGTCGAAACAGATCGTCATCAGATACCGCTTGCATGGCGATTCGGCAACCCAGAATACCGAAACCGGTTGGGGTACCAAGATTCGCGAGCAGTCGATCGAAGAATGCAATCTCCGTCGTCGTCTTTTTCTCAACGGATGCGAGCCCCAGGTATTTGGTGGAAAGGGCGCTTATCAATGTGTCACCAAGTCCTGGCCATCGCCGACCGTCCGTTTACGGGCGACGTAGGCAAACAGGTAATTGCGTAGTCTTGTGGCCGATCCATCGGCACTCCTCGCTTTGGTCCTGCCGGTTGCGCCGTCCGGCGGATTTCTCTTTGCGACCGGCAAACTGACCCTCACGCTCCTCCATTACTTTACCGCGAGCCATTCGCAGGCGTCGCCAAGCTTGCTGATACGATTGCCCTCCGCAACCGAATCTGCTTCTCCGATCGAGCGTACTTTCTCGATCGACAGGTCCATTTTCACCGCGAGGACTACTTCCTTCGCTACGATCTGCGAATGAGGCTCAAGAAACATACCCGTCTGAATCGAAACTAACATTCGGAGGGTTTGTTCCAATTGACTCTGTTTTCCGCAAGGGAGCTGAATCAGTTGAAGCGATCCCAAGGGGAGCCTTGCCAAAGGCTCGCAATGCCTTTGTTGAGTACACCGATCGTTGGCCCGACGACCGTTGCACTCTCTGTATCGATTCCCTGACTGTTTGTACCTCGTCGAGTACCAGAAGAAAGGATTGTGGGAGTCTGGCCGTATCATCCGGAAAACGAAGCCCTTAGCAAGCTTCTCTATTTTACGGATTTTAGCCAAATAACCATTGTCCGAATTGCCGATGTTATTCGTAGAGGCGCGGATCAGAAGGAACTGAACCTCCGCCACAACTAGAAGCAAGTTCCAAGCCCTGACCCAGATGTTTATTTGTGTTTTCTGGTTCCCGCAACTGGAAAAAGATCATTGTCGATCGTGCAGGTAAGCAAGGGGCACAGCTAGTTCGCCTACGGCGGGTTAGTTGACCGAAAACAACGAGCGAGTAATTGGAGAGCCTGTGATGAAGGTCTTCACAACGGGACAGGTCGCAAAGATCTGTAAAGTGGCGCCGCGTACGGTGAGCAAGTGGTTCGATTCGGGCCGCCTTAAGGGATACCGGATTCCGGGATCCCAAGACCGTCGCATTCCGCGTGAGTATTTGATCAAATTCCTGAAAGAGCATGGTATGCCTCTTGGTGACCTCGAAGACGAGGCCATGGCCAAGGTGCTGATCGTGGCTCAAGATCAGGTTTTGATCGAGAACCTCAAACGGGAATTGCCGGTTGAAAAGCGATTTAAGGTTGCTGTTGCAGCCAGTGGCTTTGAAGCTGGTATTCAAGCTGAAAGTTTCCACCCAGACTGCATTATTACCGACTTTTCGATCGGTAAGGTTGAAGCCCTGCAGATCTGCCAGAACTTACGGAAGAACTCCGATTTCGGAGAGACGATCTTGATCGCTCTACTTCCTGATGATGGCAGCCCAATGAGCTTCGATCGTTCCAGCATCAACGAAACGTTCAAAAAGCCGTTCGACGCCAACCTTTTGGCCGAACGACTCCGAACGCTGATCGGTGCCAAGAAGGAACTCGTCTAGCATAACCTGCTGAACGATAGCAGTTCTCGCCGAATATAAATCCGCCGCGGATGACCCCCGCGGCGGTTTTTTTTATGGCTGTGCGGATGTCCGAACTTTTTACCCGAAGGCGGCCTACGATGTGACCAGGTGCGACATCAGGGAGTGGATGCTGATGCACGCTTCGCGTGGAGAAGTGAAAGTTCCTCATTTCGAGCATGTTCCCGCTTGCGTGACCGATTTGGCGACGAATCAACGTTAGCGAATGTTTCATTGATCAGACACGTAGCGGGCAGTGAGAGCCCGCAACGCACTAAACTCACCGCGAGCTTCCCGCGGAGAGCGATGTTCAGACCTGGACTGGACGCGGCTGCAAGCTTGTACCCAATTGCTTGGAGCGATCCACCCGCTATGCACTCTAATTCGCCTAATTGAAGTTTGGTCAGTTCTCGTTTCCAGAGTTCCATCCGAGAGTCGACAATTTGCTGTAGTGCCATCGCCTTCCACGGCAATTCGTGCTGCGGCACTCCTTCTCGATTGCCGTAGCCCGTCGCAACTGCAACTTCATTCGGCAGGCGGAGAAAATCAAGTAGCAGCGAGAGTTCACGGTGAGGGTGTGACACGATATCTTCGTAACGAATGGTATAGCAATCCAACTCGCTATCCTTCATCGCGTGCTGCATCATCCGATGATACCGTTGCCAGATCCAAATACCGGCGTTCACGTCGCAATTCAGCCAGGGAACTTTGCTGAGGCTTAGCGCGACATCACGACCATCACGGTAGATGAAGATGATCTTCGCTTTGGGAAACACTTGGCGAATGAGCAAAATGCGGCTCGTATGTTCTGGTGTTTTCTCGCCGAAGCATGTGGGGGTGAGTTTTATCCGGTGGCAATAGGACTCGGCCATCAGATTGTAGTAACCTTGAACCTCTTCAAGCGTGCGAAGTTTGTTCCGGGGAATTGGCAGGTCGACTTGCAGGTCGCGACGAAGACGCTCGACATGGCGCACCTGCTGTCGCCACGATTGGCCAACTAGGTAATAAAAGAACTTTGTTTCCGGTGGAATGACGATCTGCGAGTGGCGGTTCAGGGCTTGCTGGAGCATCGTCGTTCCAGAGCGTGGGCAGCCAATGATAAAAAACTTGTTCATGTCGTCGGCTGCCCTTTCGTAACGCTTGGGTGATTGTGCAGGACATCACGGACGACGCGAAACATCGTATAGCGGTGTTTCGCGCTTAACGTGTGAAAGATGTGCGGCTGCGCCAAGATCCATGGTCGAATTGCTGTGTATCTTCCCGGTGCGTCATTGCTGGATGTTCGAATCACCAGAACGGTCACCCGCTGATCTTTGACGTACTGTAGGAACTCATTGCTATTGCGAAACCAGAGTGGGCGGCAAACGTCGAATTGATGTCGTACTCCAAAAAACGGATAGTAACGTGAGTCACAGATACAGATTCGTTCTGACGTTGGATCAAGCGTCGCGAGGGCTTCGAGCGATCCTCCGGTTATCCGTCGATCATAGTAATTGTTGAAAGAGGTGTGCCATCGCTGGCTGAGTAGATGAATTCCGCCCACGGCGAGCGGAACGCAACAGGCTATCGCGGTGGCAATGATTGCCCGTTGCGCGGAAGACCGAGAAGTCCAGCAAAGATAGACAACGACCACAACGAGCCCCATGTTGCACGCCAGCAGCAGTGTTTCGACCGACGTGTCGCGGCTCGCGTGTTGAATGAATTGCCAAACGGCTCCAACAATCCAATGCCCAACTAGCAAGGTGCCAGTAACACTTCCGAATAGCTTGAATTGCAAATGCTTCACCGACAGCTTTTGCAACATATCCGAACTCGCCAAGGCCATGCCAATCATTGACGTACTCAAGAAACCCAAGCCGAACCGAACGGGATGATACTTTGAGAGCAACATGTTCATCGTTCCCACCTTGGTTTCGATGACATTCGGAGTGATGCAGTAGACGATCGCCGTAAGAAACATGACGCCAGCAAGCATCAAGCGGATCGCCCTTGCTTCGCGAGACCGCTCCTTCTGAAGCGCAGACACGACACACCACGCGACGGACGCTGGCAGCAATAGCATGGCCAACAACGCGATTGGACCTGCCTGATCGAAAACGGCGCGAGCCAACAACGTCCAAACTTCGAGACGGCTGCCAGGCAACAACGAACTTGTGTGACTGTCAGGACGCATCTCGTCCCACAAACTAGTGTCACCAATCATACTCTTCGGAAAGAGAGGCCCGCCGTAATGCCAGACATTGCGAACGTACCAGTATCCGCCGAAAAAGACCGCACCAGTCAATCCAATCGTGGTAGCCTTTATTGCCATTCGTCCGCCGCGTATTGCCCATACGAGTCCTAGAAGGCCTAGTCCCGCGACTGCTGCGTATCCAATGGCATAGTACTTGATGCCAATCAGCAGGCCGAAGGTCGTGGCCGCGAGCCAGACATCCGGCGACCGTTCGTGCTTCGCAAATCGGATCGCATAAACGAGTGTCGCCAGGAACAGGGCCGCCACAGCCAAGTCATTTTCGGCACTGACAAGTTGCCGAAACATCGGACGCGTGGAAATAACGCTAACGGCGCAGAGATGTGCGACTGGTTGGATGACGCCCAGAAGTACACATAACTCAAACGACGCTGCCGCCAGCAGAATCGCCGGCAAGATGTTGTTGAGATGGATGAGGAAGTCGCCGGAAAATGGAGCCGTCACCCAAAGTCCTAGGATCTCGTTATTCCCCGGAACGTAGCCGAACGCACAATCGGGCGCGTATAACGTGCCGGTCTGCGCCCAGTGCGAAAGTAGCGGCAAGTGGTAGGCGAGCGTGTCCCAGTCGGCTGGCAAGCGAAGCAAACCATGAAGTGTCACCCGCGCCGCCAAAATCGAAGCCACCACGCCCCACAGTAGTGTAGGCCGGAACAGGGCTTTGCGCTGTTCCGGCGGTCGTGTAACGCGTCGAATATGCCGGAGTTGCGAAGGCTTGTTCCGGCCTACGGTCGCTTCAGTGTCATCGCCGCGAACAATCCAAACTCCGAAGACCGCACATACAACGACACAAAGCATCAACAGCCCGGGCATCAACAAACCTTGCACTCCCAGGAGCAAAGTGACGCCAACGACACAGCCCCAGCACATGATCGTGACATGAATCGCTGTGGCTGCGAAGCGATCACGGGGAAACCAATGTTTGGACACTACAAACGCGGAGCCGCCGAGTGCCACGGTGGCTGTCATCCAGAACATCGCCGATGTCGCGTCGCTCATTCGGCAGGCTCCGTCGGCTTGCCCTTCCGCAGTGCCTTGCGAAGCGGTTCTCGAAACACCCAGCCCGCACCGGCACCACCTCCAATCACCATCAGCAACAACGCGCAGACAACCATCCAGCCGGTTTCACGTTTAACGACTCTTGTTTCACCAGGAGCTAATAAATAGTTGGCTCGAATGTCTGCGTTTCGAAGCTTCACAGACAGGGCACTTGTCGCGCCATGCCGACTGGCCACGAACCGCAAGGCGAACACATCGCGATCCGTCACGTCGATCTCACGCAACTGACGGAATGATTCAGAATCTCCTTCCGCCACTTGATACTGCAATTTCGCTCCAGTGCGCGCGAGCCGCAGCTTTCCCGACTTACCGGTCGCGTCGAACCACTTCAAATCGTGTGGGTTTTTTCCGTCGCCATTTGGTTGTGCGCGAATGGTGGTAAACGCGTTGTCGTGTTTCGCCCCTCGAAGATGTCCCAAGGTGATGCGCTCGGGTTCTTCGTTTCCGGCACCGATTTGGCACCAGATCTTCACACCCGCACCAAGACCTTTCCTCGGCTTCGTCATCGAGACAAGTTCATAATCAAGCGTGATCTCGAAATCACCGTGCAGCCGCAACCTCATGTCAACCGCGACATCTTCACTGCTCTCCTGCTTACTAACCAAGCTCACCAGCAAAGCAGTCGCCTGCCGCTTGGTCAGGTTGGATACTCCATCGCCGATCAACTCCACCATCGGATGCAGGTCAGAAGCAAAATCCTGCCGAAACGATTCATCCAGTTGTCCGGAGAGCAAAGTCAGAAGTAGCAAGGTTGGAGGCATGTTCATTGATCATTTGGGATTTTCACTCCAGTGTCACCACTTCTCCACGGCTGGGCGTCAGCACCGCTGTCATTACCATCCAGCGTGTTTCATAGTTCACGAGACGCACGGAACCATCACATAACAAGAACTGTGTTCCACCAGGATGCGCCGCCCCCCAGTTGCGTTTAAAATCGTTGCCACGCTTGTCCTGCGTGAGCGCCGTTCCCTTACGTGCCGTACCGCCGGAGCCACCTAGAAAAAACGGTTCGTCCCAGTACCAGGAGTGTGGCGAAAAAATGTCCAGATCGATCGCTTTTTCACCAGTCAGCAATGTGTTCGACAAGCCATCGGTGATTTCGGCGAATCGTTTGGGCCGGCGTTGGCCGTTGTCTCCGGGCAAGCCGGGGACGACTAGGACATTTGCGGCATAGTCCGTCTTCCCCCCACTTCCATCCTCCACCGACGTAGATTCCGTGTGCATCCCCGCTGATCACTTCCTTCGCCTTCGCATCACGGCGACTCGGACAAACATAAACTTCGACCGACTCTTCCCATTTCCGCCCGTCATGCATCGCTTGCTGTTCAACGAAGGAAAGAATGCTGTACAGCCAGGAACCGGTTTGGTTATTCGGTGGTTTGTTCGGGTCACCGACTCCCCAGTTAAACGTTTTGCCAAGCGCTAAATCGGTAGTCGCGGGCGTGATCATGCCGCCACTGGAACTCGAAATCGTTTCTCCAGGAATCCATCCACCGTTATTCGGCAACACACCGTGAACGTCGTGATGTTGATGAAGTCCTAGGCCAAGCTGTTTGAGATGATTCGAACACTGCATGCGTCTGGCAGTCTCTCTCGCGTGCTGAACTGCCGGGAGCAGCAGAGACATCACGATGGCAATGATGGAAATCACAACTAACAGCTCGACGAGCGTGAAGCCTGGTGGATGAGTGCGCATCCGAGACGGCAATTTAGAGAAACTGATTAAATGCAACGTCGCCCCCTCTATCGTCGTTGCCAAAGGAACCAGGAGACAGTAGCGCACAGCACGGTCAACGCAGCGAACATGATGATCCGGAACTGAACAGTGTTGCCCGTGCCAATGGGTGATCGCTCGATCTGCTGAGCGGGGATTTGTTCGATCGCTTCAGCAATGCTATTGATGCGTTTTTGCTTCTCATCCGGCACGGCAGGTATCCTGTGTATTTTGACGCTTGCCTGCGGACGCCGATCGATAATTCGCGAGCCACCGCACAGTGCGGCATTCTCCAAACCGAACTCCACAACGTCTACAATCGGATTCGCCTCAAACTCGTCAAACACGATTTCGCGGCGTGCGTAGAATTCCCCGTCTTCGGTGTCTTCAACGCTGAGCGACTTAAGAATCCACATGTCACTCAAACGCTCCCAACGTAGCGTCCTTAGCTGCACCCACGTCGTGCCAGAGTCAGTTTGTTGCTGTGTACGACACGAGACTAGATTGTAGCCAACTTTGCGATCCGCGATAAGTTCAAGCTCCGTATCGGGAGACTTGTACGTCCTAGTCGCACGAACCTTTCCATCCTCCAGTTGCTCCACTGCGAAGTCGTGTGTGAATAGAGACGGAGTTGCGAATGAATCATGCCAACCCGTGGGCGTGAAGGACCACGTCCCATGCGTTGCCTTCGCCACAGCGCCCGGTTTGGCGACGAGTACGTCCGCCTCACATCCGGTGGGCCGGATCCGCTCCGAGAATCGATTGGCCAATACCGCGCTACCATCACAGACAGCCAACTGTCTCGTAAACCTTGGCGGCTTTCCGGCAACGGGCTTGAAACGGATGTCAAGGTGATACTTGTCACCACCGAACACCAGTGCGAACGTCGCGTCAACATCCAGATTTTCACCTGCGCGATAGATGCGGATTATTCCCTCACCACGTGCGGAACTCAAGCTGGCACGCGACGCCTGAGCTGCCGCACGCATTTGAGCAAGCGAACCATCTCCACGACAAGAACTCGCTTGCCACAACATGCCCCACGTCGAGAGCAAACAAACGATCGGCAACGGTCGATACACGCGAACGATTAGATCTAAGAACATTTTCATGCTTCTCTCATTGTGGGGCACATTGTGCAACGAGTTCATGGTGTGCCCGAGCATTGCACTACGGGAGAACACGAGGAAGCCTGCTCGTAGCTGCAATTGCTGGAAGTCCAGATCGACACACAACATTCCGCGCGAAGTTCAGCCTCGATGCAGTGCCACTCTCCAGTGTCATACTCCCACCGACAAAAGTACTTCGTTAAATAGAGCACATCCTGAAGATACTCTTCTTCCGAGTCGCAGTTGTCATTGCCGAAATCGTCGACACATTGTTCTGGATTTGAATGGTGTACAGAAAACCCACAGCTGCCAACGCGTTTGGTGGGCGACGTTTCCCCGCTACAATCAACATCATCAGGAGGTGGGTCGGTCATTGGCGAACAATAGCGCGCTGGCGTACCGCCTCGAATGGCTACCAACTCTACGTTCGTAAGCTTCGTCATCGGATCACTCTGCCGAGCCCACGCGCGAGCTATCGTCGTTGTCACGCAGAGCACGGCAAGTACGACTGACAAAGTACTGACAATACGTGTCATCGAATTCCCTCCTCAGTTAGACTAAAGATCCAAAGACGCCGTCGCTCCAGCTACTGACGAGCGTCTACCAAAAAACCGCGAAATGGAATGGACACAGAAGCATCGCCAGCAATCTCTCCGCTCGCTCTCGCACGTAGGCTGACAGTCACTTCACCGTTGAGGTCAAAGCCGGTCCAACGATTCCGAACTCGAAAGTGCAACCGCCGGCTCATTGAATCGACATGTTCCGCGCGTTCCAACGAGATATAGGCAGGCAGAGACGAGACAACTAAGTCGTAGTCCGCCAATAGTGGGCCGGACAGTAGAACAGTAGGGCGCTCACGTGACAGTAATTCATTTTTCGTAGCCACTCCAAGTAGAAACTTGCGTGGCTCAATAACGACTTGATGGCGAGGCTCGATTTGCAGGGGCACGCGGACATACCGCTCGCTCAAATGGTCACAAGGAATCCGGACAATAATCTCCTCTGAAACAACTCGCTCACAGCCAACTCGGACCTTAATCTGCAAGGACGAACCCGGAGCTACTCGTTGTTCGCCAAGATCCATGTCAATTCCTCTTGGTAGCGACAGATCGTTCAGTACCAACTCTGTATCGGATTCATTCGTGACCGTGACTACTTGGTTGTCACCTCGCCCACTCTTGAAATCGGGACGAAGAACGATGGACTCAGGTTCCACACGGATGCGACTCTTCGCAGTTCCGATAATCGCTACGATTAGGGGCCGCGCTCGATCTGACGTACGAATCGTTACATGATGACGAAATTCACCGGGCTTACCCTTGCCCTTCAGAACACCTCGCAGTTCCGTGGTTAGACCTCGGCCTATCACTTGGGAGCTAAGTTTAACATTCGTACATGAACATCCTGCCGACGCTTCGGTAATTTCGACGTCCTGCCTCGTGCTATTCGCAAGTTCTGCCAAAAACTCCCGGTCTTCGCCTAAATAGACATCGCCAAGGTCAATCGTTTGCGGCATTGCTGTCAGCGACTGGCCTGGACCGTGCCACGACTCCCCACTACCAGCACACTACATGTGACAGCGCAGCCGAGTGCTGCAGACGCAAAGAGATAGGAGAGCATTTTCTTCATGTTGTATCCACCTCTCTATCCGGATTGTTCAAGAGAAGCGCTACACCAGCCCAAGAGTAACGGTCCGAGAATTCGAATGTCGCTAGCTCGTCGATGCCGATGCTCGGATCGAACACTTGAACTAGCCCATCCTTGAAACGAAGTATCGCCACATAATGGGCACCATTAACGTGCAACACGACCGCCCGCCTTGGTCCCGTCAGATGAGCTTCGATACCACTTAGCGAGGTCCGAACTGCATCTGCGGTCAAGCCAGCCCGCGCTGCTAATCGCTTGAGGTCCAAGAGGGACACGCCGGCCTCAGAGACGACGGCCTGTTCTCGAAACCACGCGAAGTCCTTCGTACCCGCAAGGAGGCTGGAAGCCAGGTAGAGACATTGGACTCCACAATCGTTGGATGCGACCGACGCAATTGCCAGTTGGTCCGCGAGTGTTACCCGAGAAGCTTCCGTTCCTGGAGTGGACAATTCGCGTTGCAACGTGTCTCCCAGATCGTCGATTGTGTCCAATTGCTCGCCCACAGCCATGACCTTACCATCTACCAGGGCAACGATCATTGGTGTCGGAAAATCCCATTCGTACTGATTCGAAACCGTGCCGACCAGCGTTGATGAACGCTGCAACTCGTCAAGCTCGTCTCGATCGTGAGGCGGGACGGACACAAGCGCGAGATGATATTCAGGGGGAAGCTGCATGTTCGGTTCCCGGAGTTGATCCAGGACCGTTTGGCATGCTGGACAGTCATGCCTAAAAACTACGACGAGCCAGTTGCCCGAGGTAAAAGCCTTGCCAATATCGATGTCTTCGATCAATGGCAGCGCATTGCCGACCCATTCTCCCGGCGCATAGCGCAGCGTGAGTGGGCGCATAATCGGACTGGCAAAATGAATACAAATCCATCCAAAACAAGCAATACAGAGAGACGACGCAAGGCGGTTCCACGCCGGTGGCCCGGTCGGCTTGGCACTTTCTTGCTGCCTACGGTTCAGTTGGGCTGGCAAGAACGCCACGAGCAAGACAACGATCGAGACATCCAACGCAAAGCTATACCATGGATGGACGATCGCATCTCCAAAACACCCGCACGACGTCTCGCCCTGCAACGCTTTGTAGAACGCAACGGCGCCGAACACGACAAAGCAAACCAGGGCCAACTGTACGATCGGCTTACCGGAATAACAAGGAACAGCGCTAACGCGAATTCAAACACGATGTGAAAACACTCTCGCATTGTTGCAAGATTACTGCTGATCGTGTAATCGCCGTACAGTTGAACTGCCTTCATCGACGCTGCCGTGAGCAAGACACCCGCTACGAGACAGCGTACGATCTCGCTGACTTGACGACGATCGATTCGTGTGACCTGCCGTGTTTCCGTATCTGCCTGATTCATTGCTCCCCCAAACCTGCCAAAACGTTGCTTCTAATGAAATTACAGCACTCGAAGGCGACTGCAATCATCATTTTGTCCATTCTGCGACTTTTCTTAGTGGCTGGATGCTGGGCGTTGATACAGCGTGTGAACCATCAACACAACAAGCTGTTGCGTTGACTCGACGTCAAACTTCTCGCGAAGATTCTTGGTCTGGGTGCGGACGGTGGTGTAACCCTTACCGAGTTCTCGGGCAATTTGTTTGGGATCCCGCATCGCGATCAACAAATCGAGAACTTCGCGCTCGCAACGTGGAAGGCCGTGATAGATATCGTTAGTGCGTTGCCAATCGACCGTGGCCAACTGTCGGTTGACAATTGGGTACTCCTGGGACTCGCTACGAATCACGGCGTATTCGATGCGACGAATCAATTCGTTCGCGTCGATGCGTGTGACGTCCAAGTATTCTTGCACTCCAGTTCGCAACAAGTTGACGCCAAGCCGTTCGTCAAACGTTTCGTCGAGTAGTACGCAAGCAGCGAGCGAGGCTAGACAAGTCGAATTGTTCAACAGTACCGGTTGCCGAATCTCTGCCGATTGAATCAATCCGACAACCGCGCAAGGTCGCGTGTGACACATGACAGCGTTGGGGCTTCGTTCGAGCGTCTCGTTCGCATTCATCACCGAGACATCGAAATCACCCAACCACTCGACAATGTCCCGACGCGCCGAACACGAGACGCCACCGCAATCGACGCCCCATAGATCTGCCGCCATGCTCTGCCTCTCACTCGACGTTCGACGTCGCGCCCAGCGGTGTTTACTGCCATCGGCTTCTCCCCTTCTAAATGGAACGCCCTCACTATATCGAGCGGGTCGGCGATGTTAAGCAATTCGAAGATGTCAGTATCTTGATGGTTGCTGCGATCTTGCGATTCGTCTGTTATCGACTGTGTTTCAACGCGGTTAGTTGGGTATCGTAAGACAGTTGAGGCCCTCGACGTTGCCTCTCCGGCCCTTACAATAGTGGGTTTACCGGGCTCGGAACGGCCCTTTGCCAATATGGGAGCAACCATTTCTGTGTCGCATGAGCTGTCACACTTCGACGAACACGGTGCCAGCCGCATGGTGGACGTGAGCCAGAAACAGATCACCGAGCGAATGGCTCGTGCATCGGGACGTATCGTGATGGCACGGGAAACGTTTCGATTGATCAGGGACAGGCAACTGACCAAGGGCGACGTGCTGGAAGTGGCTCGACTCGCAGGAATCATGGCAGCGAAACGAACTGGCGATCTGATTCCGCTTTGTCATCCGCTTGGACTCGACGCGGTTTCGGTCGAGTACTTCTTTCCGGATGAATACAGCGTTGAGATTCAAGCGACGGTGCGTGTAACGGCTAGGACGGGGGTCGAGATGGAAGCATTGACCGCCGTCGCCGTCGCTGGGCTGACAATTTACGACATGTGCAAAGCCGTCGATCGTCAAATGGTGATCGAGCAAGTTCGACTGGAAGAAAAGTCGGGCGGGCGTAGCGGCCATTTTTTGCGTGAAGATCACGCGTGAGGATTGATAGGGTGAGCAGAACTGTATCTGAGCCTGAGGTAACGACTTCGAGCGTACCGGACGTCTATGGCCCGATCGCGTCGGAACTAGCGGACGTTGAGCGGATTCTTAAGGCCGAGCTTCGCAGCGATCATCCGTACGTTGACGAGTTGGTTCGGTATGGCTGTCTGCTCGGAGGAAAACGCCTCCGACCGACGCTCCTCTTGCTCGCTGCGAAAGCGATCGGCCAACTAAAGCAAGAGCATTTGATTCTGGGTGCGGTCGTCGAAATGATTCACACCGCAACGCTTGTCCACGATGACGTCTTGGACGAGGCCGACACCCGTCGCCATTTGGCTACGGTCAATTCGCGATGGGACAACAAAGCCAGTGTGTTGCTCGGCGACTACTTGTTTACGCATTCGTTCTACTTAGCCAGTACCACCGGTAGTGCGTGGGCATGTCAGGAGATCGGTCGTGCGACGAATATCGTTTGCGAGGGCGAGTTGCGCCAAAAGGGTTGTCGCGGCGACTTTGCGCTCAACGAAGACGAGTACTTTGAGATTATCGCCGCGAAGACTGCTGAGTTGACTGCCTGTAGTTGCCGGCTTGGTGCTTACTACGCTGGCGCATCGGAAGAAGCTATCGAGCGACTCACAAACTTTGGACGAGATTTGGGCATCGCGTTCCAAATCGTGGACGACGTCCTTGATCTTCAAGGCGAGGAAGCGACAACTGGCAAGTCACTTGGCACAGATCTCGAACAGCAAAAGCCAACGCTCCCAATCATCCATGCATTGGAAAGCCGCTCGCCCCAGAAGCGGGAAGAGCTACTGACGCTTTTAAGTAACGATGTGCCTCCAAGTCGCGAGTCGCTATTGCCATGGTTGACCGAGTACGGTTCCATCGAATACGCCTACGCGACGGCCAAGCGATTTGCGGCGGGTGCGCTTGAGAACTTGGAGTGCTTGGCCGACAGCGACGCAGCGAACACATTGCGACTGATTGCGACGTTCGTCGTCGAGCGGTCTCGCTAATTATGACGGCCTTTGACATGGAACGCATTCTGGCCGAGACAATGGTCAGACGTATTGAGTACCGTCCAGAAATCGCTTCGACAAACGACCTTGCTATCGAGCTGGCAACCGCCGGCGCGGACATCTTCCCTTCGTTGACCGTAACCGACCGCCAGACGGGAGGTCGGGGGCGCGGGGCGAATCAATGGTGGGCTGCCGATGGTGCATTGACATTCTCGCTTACCATCGACGCGCAAGCGAACTCGTTGGAGCCGCACAGTTGGCCAAAGATGTCATTGACGGTCGGCCTGTCTGTATGCGAAACGCTCGAACATTTGTTGGCAGGGCGGCGTGTCCACTTGAAGTGGCCGAATGACGTGTATTTGGAACGACGAAAGGTGTGTGGCGTCCTTGTGGAAACGATTGCTCCGCGACCGGGGCTGATCGTGATCGGGATTGGGATCAACGTCAACAATACCTTTGTCGATGCTCCCGTTGAACGATGTTCCATCGCGACTTCGATGAGCGATGTTACAGCCAGGTCGTTTGATTTAACGGATGTATTGATCCGCCAGCTTCAACAGATCGAACGTCGTATCAAAACCGTCGTTGCGGATTCTGCGGACCTGGCCGAGGCATGGCGCACTCGATGTATGCTGGAGGGGCGTACGTTGAGTATCGAGCTTGGTCCGCGGCGACTTACCGGGGTCTGCCATGGAATCGATGACGACGGAGCTTTAATCATCCAGACCGAGGGTGGCATCGAACGCTGCTTCGCTGGCAGCATTTCGCAGATCCATTAGCCCCGTGTACGATCGGCGCGGGAGCAGTTACTTTGTAGCCGAGCCATTTATGTTTCCGAGCAATTGCGTGAGCTGAGATTCGCATGACCGAGACGACACAACTTGATCTAAAGCAGTTCATCCGTGACATCCCTGACTTTCCAAAGCCAGGAATCTTGTTCCGCGATATCACGCCGCTGTTAGCGTCACCGGAAGCGTTCGGCGAAGCGATCCGTCGTATGGCAGATCACTTCCGCGACCGGCAAGTCGATGCGATCGTCTCCGCCGAAGCGCGAGGATTCATCTTCGCCGCCCCGCTGGCCCTAGAATTGAACGCCAGCTTCGTGCCGGTTCGCAAGCCTGGAAAACTTCCTTTCGAAACACATGCGTTTCACTATGAGTTGGAGTATGGCACGGACACACTCGAAATGCACATTGATGGCGTCGAGTCCGGACAGAACGTGTTGCTTGTCGACGATTTACTCGCCACCGGCGGGACGGTCGATGCGTGCTGCAAGCTATTGGAGCATACGGGAGTCAACGTCGTCGGCTGTGCGTTCCTAATCGCGCTCGACGCGCTCGGTGGTGAAGCTCGAATTGCACCGCATGAGGCGTTCAGCCTGATCCATTACTAGGCTATCGCAAAGTTCTGCCACAGTCGGGCGTTCTACCGCCAATCCTGCGACCAATCTGCGGTGTGAATCCCGCTGCGAATCCGCCACTCGCGAAGCACGCTGAGCAGCTCTTGCTTCATATTAGCGGCGTCGGGATCTGACCAGAGATTGTTGACTTCGTTTGGGTCCTTCAGCATGTCGAATAACTGGCCGTAGGGTTCGTCCAGGAAGTGGACCAGTTTCCAGGCCTTGTTGCGAACCATGGTCATGAACTCGCAGCCGGTCAGAATTCCGTCTTTGATTTGTTCGGCGAATACGAAGTTGCGTCCGTTCCAATCGGCTCCTTCTAACGCGTCGAGCATTGAAATGGCTTCCAACGTCGGCGGCACCTCGATGCCGGCCAATTCAAGAATCGTCGGACCAAGATCCATCTGCTGGCACAACGAGTCGACCGTTTTTGCCGGGAAACGTCCGGGCGCCCAGACCGTCAGCGGGATGCGCGTGATCAAGTCGTACATCGTCCACTTTTAGCTGTGCCCGTGATCGGTCAAGCAATCGCCATGATCCGACGTGAAGATGATGATCGAATTGTCGAGGTATCCGTTCCGCTCGAGAGCTTCGAGGATCTCGCCAACCTTTTCGTCGATCATTGTCACGTTGGCTAGGTAGTAAGCTCGCTGTAAGTGACGCTGTTCGTGCGTAGGTGCCAGTTCGAGTACAACCGAGTCGTGGTCGATCTCGTTGTTGTGCTTCCGCAACTCCTTGAAAGCTGGCGGCTGGTTATCAAGCTCATCTTGTGTGACTTCCAACAGTGGAAGGTCTTTCCTTAAGTAAGGCTCGGCGTATCGAGGTACGGGATCATACGGCGGATGCGGCCCGGGAAACCCGATTTGAAGAAACAGCGGTTCCGTCTTTGGGTAACTATCGATCCACCACGTTGCCATGTCGCCGACGAATGTGTCCGGATGTGTGTCCTCGGGAAGCTCCCACTCAAAAGCGCCGAGTCGATCGCGATAATCGGCTCGATTGCGGTACATCTCGCGTTGTTGTTTGACCAAGCCACGGAATCGAAGCGCTTTGTCCCACTCGTCGAAGTAGTAACGGCCTTCGAGGTATCGGTCTTTGTTTTCGACGACGTAGCGCTCGTCAAAGCCAAGCTCCGTCTCAAAGGGCCACGAGTGCATCTTGCCGACGTTCGTGCAGTGGTAACCCGAGTCGTTCAGCAGCTCGATCCATGAACGACGCCAGCGGTCGGCGTTCTTCAGAATGCCGGTCGTGTGAGGATAGTAGCCTTTGAAGAGACTCGCTCTTGCCGGCGCACAAGATGCCGCGGTTACGTGGCAATCTGTAAAAGTAACGCCTTCTGTGACCAAACGGTCCAAGTTAGGCGTGTCCATATAGTCAAAGCCGAGCGCTCGTATCGTGTCGTATCGCTGCTGGTCCGTGATGATGAAGACGATGTTTGGGCGTTTGTCGCTCGTCACGGACTTCCTCCGAGTTACTCGTTACAGCATGGGCAAACCTCTGGCACGTAGACGACTAATGTAGCGGAATACTTCGTACTCTCGTAGCCATCCCCCGATGCCTGCGGTTCCACGTGATGAGCGACGACGAGATAGACGTTGCCGGTGCGAGGCGAAAAACTCGCGAGCCCTCGGCTGTCCGTGGTCCGCTCGTATTCGGCGTCAAAGCCTTCCTCCAGCGTTTCACCTCGGGGAATGAAAGAAACTCGCCCCGCGGTCCAGGGCTTGCCTTGGTACAGGACTTGGATCTTGATTGGCTGGCCGGGTCCCATCGGCGCAACGGGATTTGTCACGGGGACAATCTCCAAGGCGTGGCCAAACGGCGTGTCGAACCCCGACTGGTCGCGAGCGACGTTGTCGAGACTCTCACTTACGACGAACATCGTCTTCGCACTCTTGATCGCGCGCACCGGGGCATAGTGGACGACGCGATCGTACGTGTGGATGACCGTGTACACTCCCGGTTGAGAGGCTGCGAATTTCGTCGTCCAGTATCCCTCCTGGGGCGCGTAGCCGATGTCGATCAGACGTTCCCGAAGATCGAACTGCTTGCCATCCGGCGCGGCCACTTCCAACTTGCAATCCCGCGCAGCCAGTTTGCTCGCCAGCTTGAAGTCGCGGTGGTCGTTACCATGATTTCCCAACTTCAAGTCGATGTGGATTGCGTCACCGGATCGAATGATGTTCGTGTTCGTTTCGACCCAGATGTCGTGCGCCAGTACAGGACCGGCAAGGAGGAAGACGAGAACCGTAGCTTTCCAGTTCATGGGAAGATTCCTTACAAAGTTGCAGTTGAATTCAATACTCGCCAATGGGCTCGCCGCCAGCGCGGGTGGCGAGAGCTCGCCAGAGCCCGAGGTCGACGGTTTCGCTCACGAATCGAACGCTTCCATCGCACAACGCCAGCTCGACGCCGCCGGGATGAAGACTGCGGGCGGTCGTTAGTGCGTAGTTGTGAAAGCCATTGTTACAGTCCGGTGTGTCGGAGTTGGGGCCATAGTAGTGATTGTACATCGTGTCGGCATAGTGGCCGTTAATCCACTTCGCGCCCCGCTGCCCGAACCAATTCGTCGAAGCGGCGCACGCGGCGGGCGTGGTGGGAGTCCCCATCGGCAATTCCAAGACCTGACGCATGCGCGTAATGGGTGAACTCGGGGCTGTGTTGCTTCCCGTGCCCAGCAAGCTCTCACTGTACGCCGCCGTGTGCGACGTGCCATCCAAGAGATCACGGAAACCGATTTTCGATCGAGCGAAGATGATCCCATCTGCATTCGTCGATGAACCGCTGTTGGCGAGGCCAGATCCTGAACAAGCTGGATAGCTGATCGCCCCGAAAGTTGATCCCGACACGCGGTTGCCATCGCTGGGACACAAGAGGAACTTCAATACATCCTGTGCTGCGAGTTCATTCGGCGCTGCCTGTGGGAAGGAACCTCCGAATGTCAACGGCGGAACTTCGAAGTCCAATAAGTCCTGCAAATTCTCCTGCTCAGCGAAAGGCAGCAGGTGCGAGTGTGCCGAGAAGACCCATGGAAAACCAAGCTGCCCTGGCGGAAAGACTCGCTGCGTTGATTCGTAATTGTGCATCGCCAGACAGAGCTGCTTCAAATTGTTTGAGCAACTCATCCGTCGCGCTGCCTCGCGCGCTGCCTGGACTGCGGGCAATAATAACGCGACTAAGATTCCGATGATCGCAATCACGACTAGTAGTTCAATTAATGTAAAACCATGACGTTGGCGCATGGTATTCTCCTCCGATGGATTGAGGCGGGATCGCTTAGGCGGCGTTAGTATTCAACTAGCTCGTGCGCGCACTAACGCGATTCGTAGGTGGTGAGACTCGACGCTGCGGTGTTGCTCGATCTGAAACACATCATTGCCGCTCTGTAGCGGACACCGACGTGAAGCAATGGAGAGCAGGCTGTTACACAGCGATACGCGGTGGCGGGCTCGGCGGAGAGTGGAGAGGAGATTCGAAAGACTCGTCAAGCGAGCGAAGCCACGAAACCGCCACGAGGTCGAACGCCGGTGCCTCGAGAGACGGTTCGCAGATCGCACTCCCAAAGATCGCGATGTATTTCGACAATCCGTGACATCGGCTGATGTCGCTGAGAAGAACCACACGAGCAGGCAACTCGCGACTACGTTCCTCGACGCACGAAGAGGCGCTTCCCTCTTCGGAAGCCAAGTGGCTGCAACAACTCTTCGATTCGGCGGCAACCGGCTGAGCCGTTGAAGCCGCTAGCAGCTTTGTCAGAAAAGCTGGCGGTTTTACGTCGTTCGTGTCAGCCCAAGCAAGTCGCTCAGCGACCGTTGTACAGCAGCAACTCTGCCAGCATTGAGCGGCCGAGCTACAACCGCAACCGCCGCCCTGGCAAGGGAATGCGTGCGCTGGATCCTGTTTAGCGGCGGGTACGAAGACAATCCCCAGCGACGAACTCAACATGCCGACGAGCGCGAGGACGGCGGCTGTCCGGCGAATGAACTGAAACGTGTGTCGAGGGGTGAGCGAATTCATTGCACGGGTCACGCTATTCGAGCGGAGCGGGATTGTCAAATGGGCGCGAACCACTTTCGAACAACTGGCGTAACATAGTTGACACCGAGGGAATATGCGGGCGCGTGGGGACGTTCTGTCTGCGACAATTTGTCCAATAAGGACTTAGATCGACGGGGATTTTCTGGCCTTTACGCGTCCACCCTTTCTCGGCACAATACCGCCCCACTTTCAGATTTGGGGGAGTCTCGTCGGATGAGGCTCACGGTTCACGGACGAATTCGTTTACAGCAAGGAGTGCTGAACGTGAGAATTTCTCTTCTCTTCGCCACTGTAGTGGCAGGCTTGTTAATTGGCAAAGACGCCAACGCCCAAGGACAACCCGGGGCACCCCGCGCGGCTACCGCGAGTGGCACGAATGTCGCGGTGCTCGATATTGGTTTCATCTTTAAGAACGCCGCTCGCTTTAAGCAGGCGATGGATGACATCAAAGCGGACGACGAAAAATTCAAACAAGAAGTCGTTAGAAAGCAAGAGACGATGCAGGCAGAAGTCCAGAATCTGCAGAAGATGCTGAAAGGTTCTCCAGACTATAAGATCCTCGAAGAGAAGCTCGCCGGAGATCAGACCAAGCTTCGCTTGGATATGGCTCGCAAGCAGAAGGACCGCATTGATCAAGAGGCGAAAGTGTATTTCAACGCCTATCAAGAAGTTGAAATACACATCAACAAGTTTGCCACGACCTACGGAATTGACTTGGTACTCCGGTTCAACGCCGAGAAGATGGACCCGGCGCAGCCAGAGTCGGTATTGAATGGCATCAATCGGTTCGTTGTTTATCAGCGTGGCCTGGACATCACGGGGCCGATCCTTGACCAAATGAATCGCAACACCCCGCCACCTCGGCAGACCGATGGTGGCAATAATCGATTTCAGGCGCCGCGCCGGTGACTAGTCTGTGTTGAGTTCGACGATTCCTTTCATCTTGATGATCTGCTGCTGAATGCTTCCTCTTCGTTCGCAACATACGATTGCAAAGCCGGTTGAAGTGGCCGGTTTTGGCTACTGGAGTGGCAAAGATGTTCGAGTCGAGTTTCGCCCTGCAGAGTCTGGGACGGGCCTCGTCTTCGTAAGGCAAGACCTCGACTCTCGGCCACGGATTCCTGCCCTGGTCGAGAATCGAATCGAGACACCTCTTCGGACAACTCTGGTCGCCGGCGGGGTTTCGGTGGAGATGGTCGAGCATGTATTGGCTGCGTGTGCCGGGTTGGAAGTCGATAATTGCGAGATCTGGGTTGATCAGCCTGAAATGCCAGGTTGTGATGGCTCAAGTCAAGCCTTTGTCGATGCATTGAAGCACGCTGGAATTGTTGAACAGAATGAAACTCGAAAACGCCTTGTAGTTTCAGATGTCACGCGAGTTGGTGACGCTGAAAGTTGGGTTGAAGTTCGCCCACGACCGCGCGGCGGATTGAAAGTGAAGTATCGTTTGGACTACGGTTCCGAGAACGCCATCGGTCGTCAGACCATCGAGTTGGCTGTAACACCGGAATCGTTTTGCCGCGAGCTTGCAGAGGCTCGGACGTTTTTGTTCGAGTCGGAGGCCGAATGGCTTCGAAGTCGTGGGCTAGGCACGCGAGTTACGGTCGAAGATTTAGTAGTCTTTGGCGACGAAGGACCGATTGGAAACGAATTGCGATTCGAAGACGAATGCGTTCGACACAAAGCACTCGACTTGGTCGGCGACTTCGCCCTTGCTGGGTGTGAGATCGTCGGCACGGTGATTGCTCATCGAAGCGGCCATCGACTGAACGCAGAACTTGTTCGTGCGTTGCTGGTCGAAGGCGAAGTTGTCGGTGAGCACCGACGGACGGCGTGACACGGATGTTACGTCGCGACTGATATTAATTGAGACGGACCTCACCATGGCAGTCGCATCCACAGCCGTTGTGGATTCTCGCGCGGAAATCGATCGAGATGTCGAGATCGGCCCGTTCTGCGTAGTTGGCCCCGATGCTCGAATCGGTCGCGGAACGCGACTTCAGAATAACGTGACGTTGATGGGCCGGGTCACGCTAGGTGAGTACAATCTTATCTATCCCGGTACGGTGATCGGAGGCCCGCCTCAGGACCTCTCGTATCGAGGCGACGGAACGTCAGTCGCAATCGGTGATCGCAACGTCATTCGCGAGTCGGTGACGATCAACCGAGCGACCACCAAGGAAGAGGGCGTGACGTCGATCGGCGATCACTGTTACTTGATGGCTTGTAGTCATGTTGCGCATGACTGTCGCCTCTCGGACCGAATCGTCATGGCTAATGCCACGCTACTGGGCGGGCACGTTCATGTTCATGATGATGCTACGTTATCGGGCGGTGCGGCGGTGCATCACTTTACGACGATCGGGAGCTTCAGCTTCGTCAGCGGATTGAGCCGTGTGCTGCATGACGTGCCGCCATTCATGCTAGTCGAAGGTCAGCCGACGCGCCCGCGGTGTGTGAATGTCGTCGCACTAAAACGCAACGACTTCCCCGCAGAAACGATCCGCGCTCTTTCCGAAGCGTATAAACTTATTTATCGATCCAAAGTGGGCATTGATCACGCTCGCGAGATTCTTCGCGGCAACGGTCATCTCGTGCCGGCGGTAAACCACCTGCTAGGCTTTGTTCAAAATCAACACGAAGGACGGCACGGGCGTGGCCGCGAACGCAGGAGGGCCGCGTGAAACAATTACGGATTGCTGTCGTCGGTGCCGGTCATCTAGGCCGAATCCATACGCGATTGTTGAAACCGCTGGACGGTGTCGAATTGGTTGGCGTCGTCGATCCGCTGCCGGAGGCCCGTACTCACATCGCTGCGGAGTACGGCGTCCCGGTTTTCGAGCATCAAGAGGATTTGCCCGCAGACATCGATGGAGCTATCGTTGCCACGACGACCGAGCATCATTACGACGTCGGTGCCGCGTTGCTGCGTCAGGGCGTTCATCTGTTTATCGAGAAGCCAATCAGCGCGACGGTCGAGCAGGCCGATGAGTTGGTCGGGCTCGCAAAGAGTAACGGACGCGTGTTGCAGATCGGGCACGTCGAACGATTCAATCCAGCGTGGCGAGCGATTGCCGCTCGTGTGCGACGACCAAGATACATCGAAGCTTCTCGGATGAGCGGATATACGTTTCGTTCGACCGACATTGGTGTCGTCCTTGACCTGATGATTCATGACCTGGATCTCGTTCTATCGACGGTCCGTAGCGAAGTTGTCGAGATTGATGCGATCGGTTCGACGGTGTTTGGGCCGCACGAAGATATGGCGCACGCGCACCTTCGATTTGCAAACGGATGCATCGCCAATCTCAACACGTCACGTACGAGTTTTTACTCGCAGCGGACGATGCAGATCGTGACAGATCGAGTTTACGGCAGCGTTGATTTCGCGGACTTCAGTGCCCGAATCGTCCGGCCAAGCAAACAGGTGTTGAGAGGTGAGGTCGATGTCCAAGCGATGTCCGTCGACGAGCGAGAGCGCGTAAAACACAATCTCTTCACCGACATGCTGCCGGTGACTGACTTGGCCGTCGAAAAGCGTAACGCAATTCAAGACGAACAGGCTGACTTCTTGAACTGCATTCGATCCGGACGTCGTCCACGAGTGTGCGGCGAACAGGGGCGCTACTGCTTAAGTGTTGCCGAGAAGATTCTCGAGCGCATTCGCGAGGCAGAGGATCTTGCTTCACGATTCCCACGTCGATTACGCGTTGCGAGCTGAGCGACGACATCCGATCAGGCGTTAGAGCAACTGCAGGTCCACCACGAACTGCGCGAGCGGTGAGGTGAGTTGGGTAGAGCCGCGACTGAGCGATTAAGCGAGGTCTCGATCCTCGAACAGGACGAGCGCCAGTAGCAGCGCGATCATGCCATAGATAACCGTGTATAAAAGCGCCCAGCCAAGATACGTATACGGCACGTCCACACCGGCAGCGACAGCCGCTTCGATACTGAAGTGATCTAACACCGGGAACAGGGTTGAAAGCAACTGCGCAACGAACACGACCGCCTCGAACATCCTACCTTCGACGGACGACTGCACGAGCAATGGTGTAAGATGTCCGATCACATAGATCGTGAAGCAGATGATGAAGTTGGCGAGCATTGGCAGACGCGTTGAGATCGCGACGCTGACCGCAGCGAGAATGGCTGTCTCCATAAACGCGAGTAGGAGCCCTGGGACAACGCCAACCATTTCCAAATGGCATAACTGCCAAATCGGTTGCTCGCCGCTGTTTTCCTTGGCGTCATAGATGGGTTTATACGCCGTCACCAACATTAAGACCGTTCCCAATAAGATGAATACTACGGCGACCGTCAAGAAGATACCGAGGTACTTTCCCAGCACGAACGACCGACGACGCAAGGGCTTGGAGAGTACGGTCAGTGCAGTTCGTCCCTCGATCTCTTCGGAGACAGACGTACTGGCAGCCCACACTGCTAGAATGACGCAGAGGACTTTAATCAGCACCATGCCCGAGTCTTTGAGGACTTTAATGTCCTCACCGAAAGTGTTGTACGGAATCCAGATAAACGCGAGCAGTGCGAACACGCCAACAAGCATGACGATCAGAAACAGCGGTTGGGCCAACTCGGACTTGAACGTCGCTAGCGCGATCGCTGACATCTTGGGCAATGCAGCTCGTTGTAGAATGTACAGCAAGAAGATCGCGATAACGGCTATCGCAGTGATGGCGACGGAATTGACCTCTGGATGCATTGGACGATTAACGAATTTCACTGTTACGTTCGCATCCGACAGCCCGTAGTTTCGGACGTAAAACGCGTCGACTTGATCGTCTTCGAACAGAGGTTTGCCATCCATCCGATGCTCCCACTCAAACGTGTCGCCGGGCGACGCTTCAAACATCGCCGCGACATCCACTGCGTCGGCCTTATCGAGATCAATCGTGATACTTTGATCGCTGGTCAGCTTGATGCCCTTCAATTCTGAAGTGTAGATGTTCACTTGAATTGGGTGCTGCGGCGGATCTTGCGACTCGTCTTCGAGAATCTCTTGAGTTGTCGCTGGGATTGTAAAAGACTCCGAGCGTGAGCCACTGAACGGAAGACGCATGATCGAATTCAAAATCTCCTTCGGCTGTGTAGATACCGCATAACCGACGAAGGCAAACGCGGAGAGTGAGAGAGTGAGAATAAAGATCGGCCATAGAAAGCCCTCGCGAACGGCCTGCGGAATCTCGGCAACCGTACGCCTCGCTGTCAACCAAACTAGACCGAGTCCAAAGATCAACGCGACGGGAACCAGTAGCAGTGCAACCATCACAGTCGATTCGGCATCGTTGCCACTGTCACGCTCGGCCAGTTGCGGCAAGGTAAAACCGAGCAGCACCAGGAAAGAAACTATCGAGAGAATCGGAACGACCTTGGACCGCAGGCTGCGATTTTCTGCGAGTTGGCCGATTGCGGGTACTCGCGAAACGGCGATCGCCAATCCCCAAAGCGCAAGCAGCACAACCAAGCCAATGAGGGCTCCGATCCCAATCAACCAAAGAGGCGTCAACCAGCCACTAACCCAGGTGGGAACAACACCAAGCAACGAAAGTGAAGTCATAGAGAAATCGCTCGACTAAAGAGAAGGCCTGATTCGACGAGCGAATCGGAACTTTGATGAATGAGTGAGATCAGTTTGGTGGAGTTCGAAACACGTTATGTCTACAACAACACTTGACCAGCATTACGTTTGCGACTTGTCGATGGTTCATCAATAAATGCGAGTCCCCGGCAAAACACCAGGAATTCCCGAGTCTCGGTTAATGAAGAATTGAAAAGCGGTTGAACTCTCCCGTGGGAGCGAGATTGGCAGACTTCGCGTCTGTAATGAAATCCCCAAGCTGCGACTCGATCTCCTTCAGAAAGCGATTTATCTCGCCACGTTCTGCTTCTACCACGAGCTGAACTCGTCCGTCAGAAAGGTTGTGCACGAAACCAGTTACGTCGAACCCCTTGGCGATTCGTTGCGTCGTATATCGAAATCCAACGCCCTGAACATGCCCACGGTAATAGACTTCTTCGCGTTGATGACTAGCTGAGCCCATTGCCCAGGCCGCCTTCCTGTCGACAAGGGATAAACACTAACACCAATATAATTGCCACATGGGGTAACTTCTAGAGTCACGTCACCACAGCGTCGATGTTCGTCGCGGCTCAACTATCGCCTGTCTTACGATTGCCAAGATATACGTGAATGGCGTTGGAAAGGTCGCGGGCCGAGCCGCGAGAATACTCGATGTCGAACCAAAGAATGCTTCCTTCAGAGTCGAGCAGGTAGGTTCTGGGCCGTCTCTCGGTGGCCACTTTTGCGAATAGACTCGAGTCGGTGTCCAGCAGCACCGAGAAGTCTGGTTCACGATCGGTCGGCAATAGATCGATGATCTGTTCGGACGAATCGCCGGAGTTAATTGCGACGACGTTTAGGCCCATGCCTCGGAAAGGCACGACCGTTTCGGATTCAAGCCTTCGGATCTGCTCACGACCTAACCGATTTGCGTTGTCCCAGAAGACGATGACGGTTAGCTTTTCGCCCAACAACTCTTCCAGTGAGTGTTCCTGGCCATCGACGTCCGAGAGCCGTGCGGCGGGAAACGGTTCACCTGGCTTGACCAAGCAAGTCGCAGCGTCTCGCTGGGTCATTATCACTTGCGGTTCGTAGACGTACTCGGGCGGATCGGGAACCGATAACGCAACCTTTGGTTCGTTCCGCGTGACGGGTGCGCGACGCGCATCTACAGGTTGAGGCGATGTTTTCGTCGCCTCCGTGTCAGTCGTTGGGTGAGCCTCGGAGGACGCCGCAACTGCCGATGACCCAATTCCAGGCTCGGTGACATCATTACCACTTGGGATTGCAGAGGAGGCAACCGATTCTTCCGCTGACCTACTCCCACTATTCGACGCCGTACCTGGAGTCGCCCTGTTGCACCCCACCAACGCGATGACAACTAGAAAACACGCGAAACCGTGTTGGAATAACTTAATGCCGCTCCGTCGAATCATCGCAGTCGTTCCTTTGCTTGCGGTTGCATCAACAATCGTCTGAGCGTTTACCCTTACAATCAAGTTCGTCACTCCCCTTCAGTTTCGCGTGCTCTTTCGCGATCGTCAACGGTCCCACACTTTGCCTATGTTTACTTGTCGCTCAGGGGCACAACGCGGACGCTCAATTCGTCAAGCTGTTTTCGATCCACTTCCCCGGGGGCCTGAGTCATAAGATCAGTCGCACGCTGTGTCTTGGGGAAAGCAATGCAATCTCGGATGCTCTCCAAACCGGCGAACAGCATCACGACGCGATCGATTCCCAACGCAATTCCAGCGTGTGGTGGAGCACCGTATTGAAGTGCGTCGAGCAAAAATCCGAATCGCTCAGACGCCGTCTGCTCGTCGATTCCGAGCAGATTGAACACGGTTTGCTGTGTCGACGAATCGTGAATCCGGACCGTACCGCCACCCGCCTCGGAACCGTTGATGACCAAGTCGTATGCCTTCGCGCGGCAATTCTTGGGCTCCGACTCAAGCGAAGCAAGGTCCTGGTCGCGCGGAGCCGTAAAGGGATGATGCATCGCGACCCAACGATCTTCTTCGTCGTCGTGCTCGAACATCGGAAACTCGACGACCCACGAGAAGTGCATTTGTTTCGAGTTGTACAGTTCCAGCTCGGCCCCGAGACGTTTCCGGAGTCCGTACAATGCCTTGCACGACACTTCCCACGAATCTGCGATGAACAGCATCAAGTCACCAGGCTGGGCCTCCATCCGTTCGCCAAACTTTTTCAGCAACGCTTCGTCAAAGTTCTTTGAGATTGGCGACCAGAGCGAGCCGTTCTCTTCCATGCGGAACCAAGCAAGTCCCCTCGCGCCGAAGTCGTGTTTAACATACTCCGTCAACTCGTCGATCTGACGTCGTGAGTACTTTGGAGCAGCACCCTTCGCATTGATACATCGAACGAATCCGCCGGTGGTTGCTGGTTGCTTGAAGACTCGAAACTCTGCTTCGGCCGCAAGGTCTGTGCAGTTCACGATCTCCATGCCGAATCGCAGGTCGGGGGCATCGTGCCCAAAGCGTTCCATCGCTTCATCGTATGTCATTCGAGGCAATGGCAATTTCAGGTCGATTCCGGCTAGGTCCTTTGCCAATCGAGACATCAAGCCGTCGATCATGCCGATGACGTCGTCGGCATTAACGAACGACATCTCCATGTCGAGCTGCGTAAACTCCGGCTGCCTGTCGGCTCGCAAGTCTTCATCGCGGAAGCAACGAGCAACTTGTACGTATCGATCCAAGCCAGCGACCATCAATATCTGCTTGTAAAGCTGTGGCGATTGCGGCAAGGCGTAGAAAGAACGGTGATGAACGCGGCTGGGGACCAAGTAATCCCGGGCCCCCTCCGGTGTGCTGCGACCTAGTATCGGAGTCTCGACGTCGATAAAGTCGTTCTCTTCGAAGTAATCTCGCATTGCCTTAATGATGCGGCTTCGCAGTAGCAACGTCTGCTGCATCTCGTCGCGCCGAAGGTCGAGGTAACGGTGCTTCAGCCGGATATCCTCGCCGGGCGGATCGGATTGGCTAGGTGTGAACGGAGGTACCTTTGATTTGTTCAGCACCTCCAACTCGGTGGCTCGGAGTTCGATTTGGCCCGTCGCAAGCTTGGGGTTATCTTGATCCTGAGGCCGCGGCTGAACCGAGCCAGTAACGCGAATCACATCTTCGGCGCGCAGCTTCTTTGCCTGTTCGATCAGCTCGTTGCTGCTGTCGGGCGGAGCGAGGCATACCTGCGTCAAACCATAACGATCTCGTAGATCAACAAAGATCCCTTTGCCATGATCCCGATAGCCGTCGACCCATCCGCACAGCGTTGCTTCGGTGTCGATATGGTCCAACTGCAATTCGCCGCAAGTGTGAGAGCGTAACAAACGAGTCTCCTTGGCCGTCAATGGCGTTGATCGAACAATTCAAAACTTCGCATTCTAGACCGTGACGAGTGTTCTGGGAAGGTTCACGCGTTCGTCCAGCGAGGCAACAGAATTCAGGGTCGGCCAATAATCCGGGACCACCGACGAATCACAACCGTTTAAATGCCGTTTGACGCCAAGGGACTTCCGCAACCTAGGAGAAATCGCGATGAGTATGCAGTTTGGGATCATAGAAATCATAATGATGGTCGCAGGTGGCCTGTTGTGTCTCGGTTTGCCTATCGGCATTGTTGCGATGCTGGTGATCGGCCAACGGAAGCAAGAGAAGTGACGCGGAATGCTTTGCGAGACAGCGTCTAGCCCGATAACTCGATGATTCTTCGCGCAAATGTCACCGGATCGGGCTCTTCGCGCAATGGAACGAACTCGCATTCGATAAGGTTTCGAAACCAAGTTTCCTGCCGACGCGCAAATTGCCGCGTGCGAGCTTGAACTTGCTGAACCGTCGCCGCCAGATCTTGATCGCCGCGCAGCAGCTCGATGGCTTCGCGATAACCGACCGCTTGCGCCGCCGTTCGACCTAGATCTCCGTATCGCTCAAGTAGCGATTCTACTTCATCGACCAGTCCAGCTTGGAACATACCTTCGACGCGGGCCTCGATCCGACGATGTAAGGTTGCCCGCGGCCACGACATAACGAATGCCTTGCACCGTTCGTGCGGGACGTCGTCAAAGTGGGTCTGTTCGTGGCTGAGCGGTTGACCCGTTTGTTTGTAAACTTCCAATGCTCGAATGATTCGCCGCTTGTCATTCGGATGCAACTTCGACGCTGCAAGAGGGTCAACCTGTTCTAATCTCGCGTGTAGTGCCTCGATCCCGACCGTTTCCAACTCCGCCTCGATCTGATCACGAAAGTCCCAATCCGCTGGTGGACCAGGATAGACGCCTCGCAACAATGCCTTGAGGTACAACGGAGTGCCACCAACAAACAGGACTTCGCGGCCACGCGATCGAATGTCGGCAATGATGCCATGCGCATCGCGGATATATTGCGAAAGACTGTACTCGTCGGTCGGGGCAACTACGTCAAGCAAGTGATGCGGTACCTCCGAGCGTTGCTCGTCCGTTGGCTTTGCAGTGCCGATGTTCATTTCGCGATAAACAGACATCGAATCAATTGATACGATTTCGGCGTTGAGCAGCTTGGCCAGCTCGACCCCAACTCGCGTCTTGCCGCTGGCGGTGGCGCCGGTCAGATACCAACAGTCACGGACTGGCTCGAACGTTGTGCTGATGTTTGGATTGAAATTCGCAGGCATCATGTGTTGTTCGTCATCGGGAGGCGTTGTCTTTTGTTGCTACCCCATTAACCGATTATTCTCGCTCCAATTCACCGCTTGCGATTGTCAGTCCTCAACTCTCTGCCTACTATCAAAGATTCTAATTGTCGCCGCGATAACGCAAAGGTGTCCAGAACGATGTCTCAACCCGAGTCGATTCCGCTATCGGCCTTCGCGCAACTGATGGCCACGATCGAAGATCGCAAAACCAACCCGCCTGTGCGATCGTACACCACCAGCTTGTTTCAGGGAGGGGTGGAAACGATTGGCCGCAAAATCCTCGAAGAGACAAACGAAGTCGTCGAAGCAGCAGGTGAAGCTGGGGAGGACGGCCGTAGTCATTTTATCTACGAATCCGTGGACCTGATCTACCATTTGTTCGTCATGCTGGGACATCGCGACATCAAGCTGGAAGAAGTCGAAGCCGAAATCAGACGTAGGTTTGGGACATCGGGATTGGATGAGAAAGCTGCTCGCAATCAAAAAGGGAACACGGAATGAGCCATCTTCGCATTGGTTTACCAAGCAAAGGACGACTCGCCGAACATGCTGCTGAACTACTCGCGCAAGCCGGTTTGAAGTTCCGTCGCCAGAACCGCAGCCTGTTTGCTCGAGTCAGCGAGTTGCCGATCGACGTCACGTTTTTGCGAACGGACGACATTCCGGTACTCTGTGCTGAAGGCGCCATCGATATGGGAATCACCGGCAGCGACTTGCTGGACGAAGCCGGCGTCGAGCTAACAACGCGACTCGCGCTTGGCGTTGGCAAGTGCCGTTTGTCGGTCTGTGTTCCGGAAGACTCTGCCGTTCAATCGCCTGCCGATTTGGATGGCTGTCGCGTGGCAACAAGCTTTCCTCACGTCACGGACCAGTTCTTCAAACGGCATCAAGCAAACGTGCATCTCGTTCCACTATCCGGTTCCGTCGAGATCATGATTTCGCTCGGAGTCGCCGAAGGAATCGTCGATCTTGTCGAGACAGGCAGCACGCTCGCCGCGAATCGATTGCGAATTCTCACCGATATTGGGAAGTACGAAACCGTTTTGGTACAGAATAAAGAGACTCGTCAGAGCGATATTGCCAATCGGGTTGTGCGGCGGCTTGAGGGAGTTGTCATCGCTCGCGCGTGGTCGTTGCTCGAGTACAACATCCCGCGTGCCAAGCTGGCCGACGCCGAACAGATTACACCGGGCTTCAATTCACCGACCGTGAACGCGTTGGAGGACAGTGAGTGGTGTGCCGTGCAAGTGATGGTTAAGCGAAAGCAAATCATCGACGTCATGGACAAGCTCGAAGCGATCGGAGCAACTGCGATCTTGGAAACGGAAATCACGAATTGCCGTCTCTAAAGCGGACCTCATTCAGGCTTGCTTTTCCGTTTGCTCGGCTTCTTTCTCTGCGGACATTTCGTAAAGGCGCACGGCCCCGTCGTGGTTGGCTACGGCCAATGTCTTGTTGTCGGAAGCCAGATCGACGTCGAAGCCTGGCGCGCGTTGTTTGAACTTGATCACGTGAAAGGCAACCTCTTCTTCGGGCACCCAAAACCAAAGGAAGCCGCCCGTGCGGCTGCCGCCTGAACCGATAATGAAACCATCGGAGTGAAACTTTACGCCCCATGCCGTGCAGATTTCTTCTTGTTCAGGACGCAGCGTCTTCAGCAACTCGCCTGACTCCCAATCAAACAACAACACCCGTGCGTTGCCACTGTGGGCGATGCCCTTGTCGCCGGTCGCCCCCGCGCAACACAGTTGCGACCCATCTGCATTAAACGTCATGCCCCGGATGCCGCCGACGTCGACTTCGTACTTCTCGCTGTAAGTGTAGAGTGAGCTCGCGTCGATCTCGCGCTTGAGCTTCCCGGTTTCGACGTCCCAGTGCTTGACTCGGCCTTTGAGATCTGCCGATATCAGACTCTTGCCGTCCGGATGAAACGCCACATGATAGACGTGACAGTCGTGGTCAAGCAATTCACGATGCAACTTGCCAGCAGCGTCAGCCCGCCAGATTCGCACAGCTTGGTCGTTTCCAACAGTCGCAATTAGCTTTCCGTCAGGGCTGACCGAGACCTTGCGGATTGAACCCTTGTGCGCAACAAATGCGAACTCCGCATTCGGCGTGCTGGTTCGGTTTGCCCAGATGACAACGCGACCAACAAAGTCTCCCGACACGAAGCGGTCACCATCGTCGAAGAGTGAAATGCCGCCGATCCAACTGTCATGCGCGGCCAATGCGATACGCGAGTCGGCAGGTACGACTGGGATGGGAGGAACTTTTGGCTTCTTCTTCGGATCGACTGGTGGATCGATGACAGGTTCTTGACTGAGATCCCAGCGATGTACGAAATAGTCCCTCGCACCTGCAAACAGGTAACGATTCGTCGGATCAAACTGACAAGCAAGAATGCCGCGATCATGTTTCAGTTCCGCGACTAGCCGCGTCGCAAATGGGTCCGCACTGTTCGGCTGGGCGATGAACTTCGGTAGAGCAGTGCTTTCGGTCGCGTCTGCCATAGGAGATTCCTTCGAGGGCCTTTTGCTGCGTTGCCGTAACTCGATTAAGTGAGCAATTCTGTCACCGCTGAACGTTCTGGAGCACCAATCGGGACTTTGTTGCCGCCGACGGAATGAGTTGCGGTCGGGTCAAGACCAACAGCGCGGATGTAGGTGTGGAACATCTCGCCGACATGGACGGGACGATCAGCGATCTCGGTGCCATTCGCGTTTGTCGCGCCAAGAACTCCGCCGACCTGAATTCCGCAACCACCCAGCACAACCGACCAGTTAGGCGGCCAGTGGTCACGCCCGTTGTCTGGTTGAATGGTTGGCGTGCGTCCGAATTCGGTAATCAACATCACGAGCGTGTTGTCGAGCATGCCGCGATCATCAAGGTCTTGCATTAGCGTTGCGAAAGGCTTGTCGAACTCGCCGAGCTGTTCAAGGTGAAAATTAAAGTTCTCCATGTGCGAGTCGTAATTATTGTGCGTCACCTTCACACACGTCACGCCTTGCTCTAACAGGCGACGAGCAAGCAAGCAGTGCCGGCCGAAATCGTGCGAACCGTAACGGTCTTGATCTTGAACTGATTCCTTCGTCACGTCGAACAGAGTTTTCTGACGTATCAGCTTGACGGCTTGATCGAAGGACGATTGATAAGCCTCCGTGTGCGCCGTGCGTCGGCGTTGCGAGAACTTAGTATCAGCGAGCTGCCTAAGACGATAGCGAGCATCGTCTGAAGACTCTTTGAAGGCGTCTGGTCGTTCGACATTCAAAGGGACTCGACCACCACTCAGGACGAGCGAAGCATGTCGAGGACCAAGGAACGCCGCATCCTGTCTCGGTCCCCAGCGACTTGGTGTGATGTGAATGTTCCCCGGCAAATCGCCTCCGTCCGCCAGTAACTTCGAATAAACTGGCCCCATCCACGGATAGGGTCCTTGTTGCGGTGGGCGACCGGTGACAACGTATTCACGAGCGCCCCCGTGGCTGCCAGGGACCTTTTCGGCGAACATGCTTCGCACAACGGCGAGCTTGTTAGCGACTGTTGCCGTGTAAGGAAGAAGTTCGCAAAAGTGTGTACCAGGAACGGCAGTTTGGATCGCGCGGAAGGGACCGCCCGTGTCGGTGTTCGGTTTCGGGTCGAACGATTCAAATTGGCTGAGGCCGCCGTTGAGCAAGAAGATCAGCACCTGTTTCTGCTTCGATTCAAGTTCGCGGGCCACTGCGGGATGCACGAGTTGTCCAACCGCTCCGACGCCGGCAGCTCCTGCGAGGAGATTCCCCAGCATCGAACGACGCGACACGAGATGAGCGTTCGAGTTGCAAGACGGCTCAATGGTCATCATCTAGCTCCTAGTGGTTCAATCGAAACTCTGCGCTCGCCAGCAACGACCACACGAGTTCCGTAATCGCCGTCCTTCTCTGCTCGGCGGGCGCCGCCTGTAGTTGTTCTCGGACGATAGCAAGCTCTTCCTCAACAGGCAATCGTGAGAGTACGCTGAGGTAGAGTTCGTGGGCCACGGCATCTGGTTCGACGAGTGACACCAGTCGCTCCGAGAGATTGCCTAGTCGCGGTGGCAACCAAGCGGAAATCGTTTCGCTATTTGCGAAAAACAATGCTTGCGGCAGTGAAGCAGAAAACTCGCTTTCCGATTGTCCCGGTGGTGTGCCGAATAGGCTCACAAATTCAGCGACGTGCGCCGCGCGCAACTCTTCACGCACAGTGATTAACTTGTCGCTTTCCTCAGGCTCCGCTGCATCCAGTGTTTGTTCGGTAAGCGCTTCATCAATCTGCTGGGCAAGAATTCGATCAGCATCGGTCGCGGTGAGCAAGCTGTCGAACAGTTGCTCGGGCGAAAGGCCCTTCATGTTTGCGACGGCGAACGATTCAGGTGGCACATTCGCCGGCGCGACGCCCTCGGGAATGAGGCTTGAACGTTGATAAGCGTCACTCAACGTCAGCAGGCGAATGAACTTCTTGGTGTCGAACTGCGACTCTGCGAAGCGCTTCGACAGCCGATCAAGAAGATCTGGGTGCGACGGCGGATTGCTCGAATGGTGCATATCCAACGGATGAACAAGCCCTCGCCCCATCATCATTGCCCAGAGCCGATTCACCACGTTGCGAGAGAATTCTGGCGACTCGTGTGATACCTTGTCAGCGAGCAACTCCCGTAAGCTGAACTTTGGGATGGCTCGCACTGTGCGAGATGGTGTCTCAAGGTACTCTTCGCCCGCGGTGAACTCGGGCACCTCAAGCAACGCATCGATCAGTCGCGGTCCCGTCTTCTGCGTTGTGTCCGGAGAAAAAACGGATGTGAATTCAACTTCGCGCGTGATCATCTCCTGCAGGACCATCGTTCCATCTGGTTGCTTAAACGTCTTGCTTCCCGCCACGAACACCGACAAACCGTGGTAATGCTGGTGCAAGTAGTCGTCGATATCCGGGTGGTCGTGACATTGGGCACATTGCAGATCGACACCGAGAAACAGCCTGCCGATGTCGCGAACGAGTGTGTCTTTATCGACGTCTCGGTCGAGGTAAAACTTAGCCGCGGGTCGCAAAGATTCGTCGACCCCATCTGCACCAAGAATCTCCGCCGCAATTTGATTGAACGGCTTGTTCGACATAAAAGAGTCTGCAAGATAGCTTCGCCAATCTTTCGACGTGACGTACTTGTCGGGCCGACGCTCCATCAGCGCGACGTCGAAGTAAGTCGCCATCCGACGAGCGTATTGCTCCGTCGATTGCAATTCGTCAACGAGCGTCGTGCGCTTCTCGAGATGCTCACTGGCAATAAAGCTGTACGCCACGCGTGCCGATGGAATCGTTCCGGTCAGGTCCAGATAGACACGTCGCACAAACTCAGCGTCCGAGCATAAAGACGCTGGCACAGCATTCCAGCTGGGAAACCTTGCTTCAATGTGTTCATCGATCAAGCGGTGTAGCGGCAACTCGTCCGATGTAACGTCTTCCGCTTGAATCACGCTCGATGGCAGTAACGCGAAAAATATTGCGAGTACAGCGATCGTGGGACGCATGGACTGGTTTCCTGGTGAGGCAGGGCAGAGGTCTCACAGTCCGATTGGGTGAGACTTCTCTTGTACCAGAAATGAGTGACCAAAGCAAAGTTGTCTTCGCCTCGGCGAGTGTCACTCGTCGGACAATCCAACATGCCCACGGCGGTATAAAACTGCGAGTTCATGCTCCGACAATGCACGATCGAAGATTGCAAGCTCATCGATCATCCCGCGAAAGCCAAGCCCAATCGAAGCGGTGCCGTCAACAGGTCGTTCAGGAAAGTCACTTTCGTCCGCTCGGAGCTTCCATCTTTCGTTGATCACACAACGGAACTCGCGCTGATTCGGATTATGACTCCATGCTGCGAAGTACCACTGTCCATCCGCCGGCCGCTCTGATTCCCAGAAGGGATGGGCACGCGAACCTTCATGAGTTGATGGGCGTGGGTACTCGAACGCGACCCGCAGTGAGGTGACTTGATCGTCTTCAATTCGGAGCTGTAGATCGGACTTCTGTGGTTCAATAAACTCCGTGTACACCGGTTGTTGCAGGTGACCGCGTTCGTGGCGGAACCATCCCGTTACCGTAAACGGCCCTGACGGAGGCAAGACCCGGCGACTTAGACGCAGTGAATTAATGCCGTTCAGCTTCAATGCTTCCCCGTGGTGACCGTTCTCCGAGAATTCGGCTTCGTCCCCGATCGCGTCATTGCCTTCAGAACTCAAGTCGAGCACGATCGTCTCGTCTTCCCGGTCCTCACGTGTCCTGTTGTCGAAGGTCATCAACAACAATGCCGAACCGAATAGTTTCGTCACGTCAGTCAGTTGGACGTCGTCAACCTCGGGAAGCATCCTTGTGCCCATGCGAAGGTTTGTCGGCAGCGGGCTAGTGTGATGACTTTCAGCAAGCTCGGCTTCGACAGCGATAACCTGGATCGCGTGACGGCTGCGCCGAGTCATTTTCAAACTACCGCGATCAAGAGTGTAACCGCTGTCGTCGCCTTGTACTCGAAACTGCCACTCACCGACAGGAACGTGCCAAGAGGTTCCTCCAAGGTGCAGTGTGTCGTACGTTCGTTCGACGCGTCCGTTGCGTAACCGCTCGATCATGATTGTGTCGACCGGTGATTGAAAGACGACGTATCCGTAATTCGTTCCTTGCCGGTAGAGCAACGCTGCGCCGAAACAGGCGACGAGCAGGCTCGCTGTAGCGATGATCACCTGTTTTCGCCAAATTTCCGGGCAAGCGAGCTCCCCGCGCGCGCCGAGCTTTTTCACGACACGCAGGATAACAGCGCTCGTTGCAAACACCGTTACGACGAACAGCCAGCTCGTGACCGCTAGCAATGCGTCGTTTTGAAACATCATCGCGAACTGCGCGGCAAGTGATGCTACGCCTGCGATGGCCATCATGAACATTGTATTGCGCAGAGTGAACTGAAGCCGTGTCGGCCAACGGTCCTCGGGTTCTAGTAATACGGCGACGAATACAACGAGACCGAATGGAACGGCGACCAATGCATAAACGAGCAACGCGACGTGGAAGACCAAGTCGTCGGCATCCGCTGGCGGTAGTTGCAACTCGTTTGCGACTAGTGTCAGATAAATTGCAAGAATCGCCGTCGATGTACCAAAAGCAATCGCGAGCCAAGATCGCGCGATCCGCCAACCATCGAAGGCCACGAGCAACCCGATTAGACTGAGCAGCGGCAGCATCGGCTGCGCCGCGTCGACTTCTTCGGCCATGCAAGTAACGGTGCCGGCGAGACCGAGTACCTGGGTGACGCACAGCGACGCGAACAGCAGATGAATGCCTCTTAGTTGGCGGGCCGCTTTCTGTTTGGATTGAAATACATGGAAGCGTTGTGTCCCGATGTCGGGCTGTTGCAGTTCCACATCCGGCGAAGTTGCTAGTCGGTCGCGACAGCAATCAGCTAGTTCGCGAGCGGACTGGAATCGGTCATCTGGGTTCTTTGCCAGCAAGCGGGCGATCAGCTCTTCGAGCCATGTAGGAATCTCCGGGTTGATCTCCTGAATTGATCGTGGCGTGTCTTCCAAGACGGCTCGCAGCATTGCGACTGAACTCTCCGCTCGAAACGGCGGGTGACCAGTGCACAGCGTGTAAAGCACTGCGCCGAGACTAAATAAATCGCTGCGGTGATCGATCCCCTGCCCGCAAGCTTGTTCGGGCGACATGTACTCGGGTGTCCCCGTGATTAGACCGGGCTGAGTTACACTCACATCATCGACTGCCCGCGCCAAACCAAAGTCGGTGATCTTCACTCGTTCGACGCCATTCTCGAGCAGGATGTTGGCGGGTTTGATATCGCGATGCACGATGCCTTGTTCATGCGCGGCGGCCAAGCCCGCTGCCGCCTGCATTCCGATGCGGAGTATTTCTTGTGCGTCGAGGCTGCCAGCTTGCTCGAGCTTGTCTTGTAAGGATTGCCCTTCGACGAATTCCATGACGAGGAACGGTAGCTGTTCCGAATCGTGAATCGCGTGTAGTGTGACGACATGATCGTGATTAATCGCGGCAGCCGTTCGAGCTTCCCGTAGGAAACGCTTAACGGCAATCTTATTCGTCGCCAACTCGGGTGCGATCGCTTTGATGGCCACAACGCGATTGAGTTTGGTATCGTAAGCACGCAGTACGACTCCCATGCCACCTCGTCCAATTACTTCGACGACTTCGTACTGGCCGAGAATTCCGAGGCATCCCGCTTTCTCAGTGGGCTCTAGAAAGTTGAGGGAGATTTCATCCGACGCCGCGAATTCAGCACCAGCAATCGTCGCGATCAGGGCATCGGGAGCGATCTCAAGGAAACTGTTGGCGTTGCCGTACGAGCGAAGCAATTTCTCTACGCGTTTGCGCAACATAGCGTCTTCGCCACATGCGCCGTCCAGGTACGACGATCGCTCCGCTGGATCGTCTCGTTCAAGTGCCTCGGTGAAGATATGGCGTTCGTTCATGGATTTATTCTCGCTTGGAATTGGAGTCTATCCAACAATGCGAAATCCAGGGCGAGATCGCGCCAGAAAAGAGGGAAAAGAAGATTTGAACAGGAGGGCGCCGAGTAAACGGAGAAGTCTGGTCTCTGCTCTCTCCCCTTCTTCCGGTTCAATCAATCCCCGCGAATTTCCTCATGCAGCCAAGCTTTTGCATACGCCCAAAGTCGATCCGCCGATCGTTGTCCGATGTCCAGCACTTCGGCGGCTTGTGGAATCGTAAGACCAGTGAAATAGCGGAGCTTCACAAGCTGAGCCGCTTGCGGATCGATCTCGGCGAGTTTGTCGAGTGCTTCGTCGAGCGCGAGCAAGTCATCATCGGTCGCGGCACTCGCAATATGCGATTCCGACAAGTCCCTGCGATTCATCTCGCCACCACGTTTGAGACTCTTCTTGCGGCGAGCGCTCTCTACCAAGATCCGTCGCATCGCTTCCGAGGCTGCCGTGAAAAAGTGTCCCCGCGAATCCCATCGCTGCTGATGTTCGACAGCGACCAATCTCAAATAGGCTTCGTGCACCAACGCCGTCGCCTGCAGCGTCTGGCCCGGTCGCTCCTGCGCCAGTCTTCGCGATGCCAAGCGGCGCAGTTCGTTGTAGACAATCGGCAAGAGTTGGTCGCCGTCTTGCTGGCCGAAGGCGTTGAGAATCTGAGTGACTTCACCGGTTTCGCTCATGAAGTGAGGATAACCACTCGTATTGGAGTGAAGCAACCGTCCATCTGCATCGGTCTCGTGTTTCCGCTAGACCTGTTCGGACTCGGTAGTGCGAGGCAACTCCGAATCGCATGCGTGACGCTTACGACGGCAGGCGAACTGACGTGCCAGCACTCCGATCCAACCGCCCGTTAAGCTGACACTAAGAACATAAACAAAGATGAGCTTCCCAAAAAAGTAATCGTCGACCGCGTCGGTTGTCGTGACGCCCTGCAGAAACGCGGCAACTTCCTCAAGGACCATGGACGACGAATAGAGCATATTCAGCAGCACGGTATTCGCCATGCCGGCAGACGCTCCGACACAGAAAGCGCGAACCTCCCGATCGAAGTACACAATGCCCAGCACCATCGCAACCGTTGCATGGAGCGATATCATGAGGAGAATGAACAAGGCGAACCGATCGGGCACACTGAACAACAGGGCGCACAGCACGGAGATGCCCAGAATCACGACCAACAACGCTCGAAGACTGAACCGCATCAGAAGCACTTTCTTGCCACAAATTAAACTTCAGCCAACGCCAGTCTAGCGTGATGGTCACGCGTTGTCAGTCGAACGCGTCTCGCCAATCGAGCGGCGGGAAGTCTTGAGTCGTGCCGAAATTCACGCAGGTCAGCTAATCAGCCGTTTCAGTTAGTCTGAACAGACGAGGGCTTGGGACTTAACCGACCTTCGTAGTTGTCGCACATCGCGAAGCGAGTTCGGTATTTGCGACCGATGTTCGTTCGAAAAGTCAATACTGTCGCGGTGGTCAAACGAATTGTCGATGGACGACGGGAAAACAGACGTCGTCGTCGACGCGGATCTCGGTGAGAAATGTTGATTTCTGGCGGCAGGTGTCGAAGTTGAAGGCCGAATCGGATCCGCTGATCGAACGAAAGACGACTGTTGACTTGAATTAGTCGGCCAGTTCCTGCTTGGGCGGTGTAAGCACGGCCGGAAAGAGTTGCCAGTCTCCGGGCGGAATTCCACTAGTAGGATCCGTGTTTCCGTAGACGTCGTCGCGCCCAATGAGCTTCTCTGCAGCAATGTCCACGCCATCCGGCCCGACACTCCACACGAACGGACTGCCGTCGGGATTGATCCGGTATCGAAGTGACTTTCCGTCAAAGTGATCGATCGGTACTTCAACTAACAAGTTCGGCACCAGCGCTTCAATTGACTGAGGCCATTCGCCCTCTTGTCGTTTGTACCGCTCGATCGCAATCACGGCCAACCAACTTGCCTGCGATGTCTGAGACGCGGCGCGACCTATTCGAATTCGTGTGACGGCGAGCCAGGAGTGATAGTAGTTTTGGTAAAACATCACCGCAGGAAGAAGCTTCGCTCGCACGGCGACATCATTCACGATTTCGTCATACGTAGCAACGAACTTCGATTTAGAGCCGAACGAATACGGTCGCCGAATGTCGTCAACGTACAAATCATGCAACTCAATCATCTTGGCCTTCAGCGTTTTGCGATCGGCGATCAATGACGCGGCTCTTGGAGCGAACACAGCGAACTGAGCATTTTGGGAAAACGTAAGTTCATCTTCAAGAGAAAACGGCGGCAAAGATCCTCGCAGGTTCACCGCGGCATCATCAGGGCGATAGAAATCACTCGAGCAAAGCAATCTCAAGCCGTCCTGTGTAACGCGTCCGCCGCCATTTCCATCGTCCGAGTAGATTCGTTGCAGTGTGTCTTCGATGAGAACTTTGTCAAACACGAGGCCTTCGATCACGAAGTCACGGGAATGTCGCTTGATTGACGTGGTCAACCGTTCTAGCTGGCTGTCGGACATTAAGCCTGGATCACTCGTGAGCAGTCGCACGATTTCATCGCCTGCACTGTTGTAGATCGCTTGACTCACGAGATAACTGACCGCGCAGTCATAAGTCTGTCTGGCGTGGCTGGAAAGTCGAAATGTTGCTTCGACCAATTCCGTCACGCGTTCAGCGTCGCCACGCGCAGCGGCTTCCTTGATCGCAGCTTGCAGAATGATTTCAACGCGTCGAAGGTCTTGCGCGTGCGGCAGGAGTACCATGAGTACCGAGTTTTTCGGATCGTATAGCTTTGACCTCTCGACGCCCTCCGGCACGTCCTTTATGAGCCAAGCGTCATTGCTCGGATCGTCAAACAGAAAGCCGAGTTCCGGCTGACGCGACGCCTGGACAAACAGTTCAACACTCGCATCGTTCCTTTCGAGATAGTCTTTCGCGGTGTCCCAGTGTTTACTTTGCCGGCCAAACTCGCTGGCATCCACAAAGTCGGTGCGAACCCAGTCTTTCGTGAGTCCAACAAGTCCCTCGCGATAGATCGGCCAAGCGCGATCGTCTGACGGAATCGCACTCTGTCGGTCGTCGAACCGTGCAACGTAGTCCACGATGACATTGGGTGAAGCCGTGACGAGTCGAAGAAAAAGCACAAGCCACAGCATCAAGATGAGTCCACCGCCAATCGTCGCGAGTTGCCAAGTCCGTTGCCATGCCCACCAAACCGTCGGGCGACAACGGACTTTCGCCCGACGAATTAGTTTGGCAGCCGTTGTTGTGTCGCCAAATGATTCAACCAATTCTCTAGCACTCGCGCCCGCCTCCAGGCCGGCCGAAAAGTGCGTCGACAACTCTTTCGCTACGTCTCGCTTCTCGTTCCTCCACAATCGCGTTCGCCGAACGGCGTCGTGGAGAATCGTTGACACTTCGTTCGGAAGATCGTCCATCAGCACTGGCTCAATACAGTGAAGTTGGTTGATACGATTGCCGAGTTGAATTGTGTCGGGCATGGCCGCCTGAATCTCTGCGAACTCCGTGCCATCAGCCATTTGCTTCGACCATTCCGCGACGCACGAATCATAGGCGACTCGGCACAGCGGACGTGACCGAATCCGGCGCGTAAGCTGAGCCAGCACGTGAAACGCATTGGTCGGTAGCCTACTTTCCAAAAGCGTTTGCAAGTGCGTTTTCCAAGCAACGCCTCGCGGTCCGGGATCGGCGTTTTGCAGCGCGGCAGCCAGTTCTCCGGCGGACCGTCCACCCTTCTGTTGTTCCTGGCAGATCGGAACGAGCGATTTCGCTAACTCAACTCGAGTACACGAACGTCTGCCAGCCTTTCGAATGCGCAGACGAAGTGCCTTCGCCAGCACAGGATCAAAGTCAGCTTCATCGATGACCTGCTGATAGCTCACGTGATCGCTGATTGTTCCACGGATGAGTCGATGCAGCGGTGTTGCCAGCAAACGGCGGAACGTGCTTGAAGAAGACTGATGATTGTCGGTGCGTTCGGTCATTACGCTCCTCCTTCCAACGCTGGCTCGATGTGAGGGTCGGAGATCACGCCCAAACGTAACATCGCTTCCGAAACGGCCTGCCACTGTTTGGAATCTCGCGACAATCGCTTCTTGCCTTTGCCGGTGAGCGAGTAGTATTTGCGCTGTCTCCCTGAATCGGCTTGCTGCCATTGCGGTTTGATGAGGCCCTGCGATTCGAGATTGTAGAGCAGCGGATAGAGCGTCGATTGGCCAACCTCCAGCACGCCGTTCGTTTCGGCTGTCAATTGCTCGACCAGTTCATACCCGTATTTAGCGCCGCTCTCCAGGAGTTTCAACACGGCGACGGGTCCCGCCCCCCGCATCAGTTCACGTTCAATTCGCATAACAAGCACTCCCGAACGATTTGGCAACGTGACTTTATATTGATACTATGCAACACATAGTATATATGACAAAGTGCGATGTCAAGCATTTGCGATTGAGGTCAGCGTTCTTCCCCTGCGGCTAGAGCCCGAGAGTCCGTATTGGGTGGACCAGCTTGGAAGTCTGTACTCCTTGGGATCACGAGGCAGGAGTCGGCAGGGCGAAGCAGTGGCCGCACAAAGCTTCGCCGCATACGGGGAAGCCGAGCACGTTAGAGGGGCCTAGCAAACGCGAGACGACAAGGTATCGATAGACAGCCCGTGGCAACATGGGCTGTTGTACCTTAGATTGGCAAAAAGGTATCACCGAGCCACCAAGAAACGAACAAAGGAGCAAAGGTCAATACCTTAACTCCCTTGCTTTACTTCACTTAACAAAGTGGGCGGTATTGGATTCGAACCAACGACCTCCGCGGTGTGAGCACGGCGCTCTAACCAACTGAGCTAACCGCCCAATGCGAGCGACTCGATGAGTCGCTCGATGCTTTGTAAATTTAGCCTATCGCAATGCGACTGAACAGAAGACCGAAACGAGTCCCGCTCGGTTGCCTTCGCCACGTTACTTCTCTGAAACCGGCTTCTCAATATCGCCACTCGGAGCATCCTCGACCTTGGGCTCGCTCGGCGGTGGTTCAAACTTTGGAGCAGTCGGTTCATCATAGTCGTCGTAGTCATCGTAAGAACTGGCCGACGCCGACTTCGGCGGAGTATACGAATCCGAATAATCGATCGACGACTGAAGGTCGTTCAATCCCTTACGGAACTGCGAATAGCTACTCCCAAGCGACTTCGCGACTTCAGGGAGTCGCTTTCCAAACAACAACACCGCAACGATGCCAACGATCATCAATTCTTGAAATCCAAGGCCAAACATATCTCTTGCCTCGTGAATGGACTGGAGTCGAAACGTTATACTGCTCGACTCGAAGTGGGCTGACGAAGACGAAAAATCAGTAAATGCGACGCGACCGACGCATCACTCATCGGGCTTTTCATCTGTGGCCGAGTCGATATCGTCTTCGATACCTTGCACGCCCTTCTTGAACTCAACGACCGAGCGCCCAGCGCTCCGCATCAAGCTCGGGAGACGGTGCCCAAACAACAACAAGGCTAAGCCACCGATAATCAACAGCTCAAGATGGCCGGGCATTCCGAACATGCCAAACAGAAGTGAATTCAACATAGCAACGCTCTCGCACAAAGAAGGTGGGATGATGGCACCAAGCACACGAAAGGTGGCGAAAGCGGGTAGACGCCCAGCGGGGTGTCACCTGGACCAAACCTGTGTGTAACCACGCAACGTAAACGCGGTGGACCCATCACTGTTCAATTCTAACGCTACACCGGGCGATGTCAAATGGTATTGCGAGGCCGCGCAATCATCGCAACACGCGATACTGAGGGATGTTACGTGTTGCGGCTGCAGCGGCAGGCCCTCGCTCGTACACCGGTAAATATCTGTAATAGACCTCTAAGCACAGGGTTGCCATCGCCGTAGCATAGACTCGTCCGCCGTAGGATCCCCAAACGGTGTCGGGCGAAAAACTGCCAGCATCGTCGCCGGCACGCTCCTGTCGAGCGAGCAGTTGCTGCTGCAGAGCTTGGTTCCACTGAGCCCAAACGCTTTGGTTTGAACCCAGACGGACAGTCGCCGGCTGCGTCTGAGCTTGAAAGAGGCCGAGCGTTCCATAGTACCAGTAGTACAAGTTCGCCTTCCCACCACTTGGCAACTGCCCGCTGAGATAATCGGTTGCCTCATGCACGGCCCGTTCATCTTGCTGAATGCCAAGAAAGAAGCGACAAGCCAGTGCCTCTGCAGTCATGGTTTCCGAAGCACGCTCCGAAGGCCGATAGCTCGCTAGGCCCCGATGCTCGCCCTTGGAAACGCTTCGCAGGAATCGGATCATTCCGGCTCGCGTTTCGCCCAGAACTGTAATGCCGGCCAGTTCAGCGCTCTTGAGTGCCATCACTTGCCAGCCGAACTGACTCATGTCACCACGATCCGCCGCCTGGTAACGCCACCCGCCGGTCGTTCGATCCTGAGAATCAATCGTGTACTGGACCGCTCGTTCGACGAAGACTCGCATCCGATGGTCGCCGGTCATTGCGTACGCTTCGCTAATTGCGAGCGTCGCCATGCCGTGGCAGTACATGCGAGCAAACAATTTGGCGGAGCCGGCAAGGTTGCCGTCGGTAGCTTGCTTTCCCAGAACGAACTCTAGTCCGTGTTGAACGGTACGTCGATACTCGCCTTCGAAGTGAGTATGCCCGGCCGACAAAAACGCCAGCAACGCCAGGCCTGTGATGCCGGTGTCGGCTTCCAAGCCTGCGCCCTTGCGATCATGACCAAGAACTTTTGTTTCTCGACCACCTTCGAATTGATCAACGTCCCAACGCCCATCCGCCGATTGATGCGCCGCGAGCCACTTGAGTGCCGATTCGACGGATTGCTCGGTCTGCTCGCTGCCACCTTGTTGTTCAATCAACGCCATCCGATGGCGCGACATACGAAGCTGGTATACATTCGGGAGCGGCTCACCGTCACCTAGTCGTCGCGCGGTAGATGGATCACCATCCCTGGTCGCAGGTCGCGACGAATCCGCTCCGAGTTGCTCAGTCGAAGGTCGATTGGCGTTCGCCCCTTGGTCGCCGTCACGGCCCGAGCCAACGTCACGATTGTCGGCCTCGGCAGTCATGTCGGTCGTGGCTTGGCGCGCTTCGGCGATGTCTTTTGAGAAGTCGATGTCCGTCAATCTTTGCAATGTCGACGAGTCTGGCAGCGTGCTCGGGGCCTCGTTCGTTGCGATTGAGTTAGTGGCGGATTGTGGTAAGGGTTCTACGGCGACTCGTTCCAGCGGTTCCGGAACGGGAGGCTCCGCGAGCGGCTCTGGTTCTCGCGGTGGTTCTGACAGGGCAACCTCAATCTCTGTTGGTTCGGACGGGGACAGGGATTCCGCTTCAGGTGTTGGTGGCGTCGGGCTAGCGGATTCGGTCGCGGAGATCGACTCCGGCGCATCACGAACCGCGACGGCAAAGTCAGGAGGATCGATTTGGATCGGCGGCATTTCCACTTCGATTTCGGCGTCCTGTTGACCGGGGCTGGCCTTATCGGGCGTGATCGCAAATTCGGTTGGGTACTCGTTCCAAGCATGCTTTTTACGAGGTGTCGGAGCCGAGTTTGCATCGTGAGCGACGAACGCCAATCGAATCACTTGGTCCTGCTCAGGTGCCGGTGCATCGAAGATCAACCGCGTGCCATAGGCATATGCGATAAATAAAATGTGCGCAAACACTGAAAGAACGACACACTTCGACAGCGGCTGAGCTTGGCCCCAACGCGTTCGCATCAGGATCAGCAGCGAGACAGTTAAGATTGCGAGGCCGATCCAAAGGGTGATGGCCAGCGTCTGCGACACCGACGCTCCCCAACTTGATGCATCAGCGAATATCGGCGCGCGGATCGACAACTCAGAAAATGCTGGCATTTCGAACTGCAAAAGTGATTCAATGAATCCCATCATCGTTTCATCCGACCATTCTCTCGCGCACTCCGGTTATCGTCGCCGACTCGCCAATCGCACCGAGATTCCCATATCAGAGACACCTGCTTCACGAACCGCTCCAAGGACTGTGGCAACATTCTGAAACGCACCTTCGGCATCACCTCGCACAAGTACGCCCAACTCCGCGTACTCGCTTTGCGCCTGCACCAGTCGTTGCACCAATTCCTCCAACGTGACATCCTCTCGATCTAATTCGATGTGACCATCGTTAAAGACGTTGACCACTCGACGTTCGGGGGCCGGCGTCAACGTCTTCACATCAGAGACTTCCGGCACTTCGAGCCCAAGCTTCCGTTCCAATTCGGTGAACTTGGTGCCCACCATAAAGAAAATGATCAACAAAAACACGACATCAATCATCGGTGTGAGATTGATCGACGGCTGCTCGTCCATGTGTGTCTTCAGTGGCATCGTGTGCTATGTCCTTACTCCGATGGTTCCAATTCAACTATGCCGCTTTCTTCGTCGATGCGCTCGCTTTCGCGCGAGCTGCCTCGCGAGGTCTGGCGTCTCCAGCGATGAGCGAGACGAGCTGTTGTCCGAGTGAGTCGATTTCGACGACCAGCTTGTCGACACGTCCGATAAAGAACAGATACGCAATTAAAGCCGGAATCGCGACGCTCAATCCGGCCGCAGTTGTTAGCAGCGCCTGGCTGATTCCCGCGGCGAGCAACTCAGGCCGTCCCATCGCATCGGCAGTCGCAATCGCGTTGAAGGCTCGAATCATCCCAAGTACCGTGCCCAGCATCCCGAGCAAGGGACTAATTGTTGAAATGCCATTGAACATACGAAGGTAAGCTCGCAGTCCATTCGTCACTCGCTCGCCCGCATCGATAATCGCCTGCTCGACTTCCACAGAAGGCCGTCCCCATTTATTGACCGCTCCGGCAAATACTTCGGAGACCGGGCTGCCATTCTCGTCGCACAGCTCGGCGGCGGCCTTACGATCGAGCTGTCCCTCTTGAATCTGTTCCAGGAATCGCCGGACGAAGGGACGTGGAATCACGCGACCGCGACGTAACGCGATTGTTCGCTCGAAAACAAACACAAGTAAAATAAAGGAACAGACACCAATCGGGAGCATCAGCGGACCGCCGTCACGAATGACTTGAAGCAAGTTCTTCGTCGGAATCGCCATCTCGCCGATTGCTGGCGTGGCAAGGTCGCTGGCTTCTGTCGCCACTGGCGCGTCAACACCGGCTTGATCACTCTGACCAAATGCGGCTCCAAACGGGGCGATCAGAAGTACCAGTATCACAATCCCTTTGATAACCATCCATTTTGTTCGAGGCGAAGTCTTCATGTTTCCTTGCTCCTCCCAGCGGGAGTGATTTGTTGATGGCTAGTTTACGTTTAGCGAGGCGGACTTTTGTGCGACGCGTAATCTCTGTGACGCGTCGGCCGCATACTCGGTTGTTGGATACTCTCGCAATAGCTGCGTATACAGCTTGACAGCCTCGCGCCATTGCCCCGTTTGCTCGTGGCACTTCCCCGCCTGCAGCAAGGCCGCGGCTTTCCACTGAGGATAAGCGTGCAGACTGACGACACGGTGATAGGCACGAATGGCATCTCGGTATGCCTTCTGATGAAAGAAGCTCTCGCCAATCATCCATTGGGCCATCGCGGCCGTCTCGGTGCGTCCACCGGTTGTTGATCGAACGACTCGCGTGAATGCCTCGCGCGCCTCATTGAAGCGAGCCTGCATACTGAAGCAGCGCCCCATCACATAGTCTGCTTCATAGAGTTGCCGAAACTCGGAAAAACGCTCGCTAACGCTCTCCGCAATCTCCAAAGCTTCTGCCCACTGCTCTTGGTGAGCCAGGCATTGAGCTTGTCTTAGCGGGACCATCGGAGCCCACGTTGCATCAAGGTCGCCGAGGTCGGTGTTCAAGCGGGCGAATTGCTC